>JAABUS010000107.1_pt1 | contig 195986 bp, 196 predicted proteins | sample 5560161 | NCBI WGS metagenome assembly JAABUS01 (sample SAMN10711885, study PRJNA513376) | rock metagenome | isolation source: Antarctica rocks | place: Antarctica: Victoria Land, Trio Nunatak nord | collected 2016-01-04 | reverse complement strand
AGCCGGCCGCCGCGGCCTACCGCGACGCGGGCATCTATCCCTAGGACCTCGGAAGGAGCGCAGCCCGGAACGCCTTGGGAGGGGCGTAGTCGGGAACGTCCTTAGGGGAGGAGCGCAGCCGGAACGTCTTGGGGAGGAGCGCAGCCAGAACGCTGTTCTGGCGAGCACCGCACCGATGAATCTCCGAGGAGCGCAGCCAGAACGCTGTTCTGGCGAGCACCGCACCGATGGATCTCCGAGGAGCGCAGCCGGAACGTTGCCGGAGGAGCGCAGGCCGATCGCCGATCGGCCGAGCACCGCACGGGAGACACTCCGGCGAGCACCGCAGCCTTTCCCCTCTCACGTCTTGTCCGCGCCGACCACCACCACCACGCTCGCGTCTCCCGCGAGCGCCTGGGTGTCGGGGTCGATCTCCTCGCGCTGGGCGATCTTGAGGCGGCGACCCACGTTCTCGGCCTCGGCCTCGGCCCCCGGTGCGTAGAAGATCACCGACTCCGCGCGCTCCTGATCGAGGCTGTTGGTCACGTTGCCGAGCTGATAGCCCTCGCTCTCCACCGTGTCGCCCACGTCCGCGGCCAGGCCGGTGACCGTGGTGCCGTTGAGCACCGCCACCGTGACCTGTGAGGGATCGACGGTTGGCTGCGAAGCGTTCGCCCTGGCGCTGGCGTTGCCCTGACCACCCCCACCGGTGGCTGGCGCCTGACCGGCCGGGGGGGCATCGGGCTCCTCGTCGCCGCCACCGGCGAGCTTGAGGCCTCCGAGCGTCGCCGCCGCCAGCACCAGCACGCCCAGGCCGATCACCAGGGCGGCCCGCCCCGGTGAGTAGAAGAAGCGGCTGTAGCCGGGGTTATCGTCGGGCCGGCTGCTCTGGTAGGCCGGCAGGATCGGCGTACCCGGCCCCGGCCCCGGCCCCGGCCCCGGCCCCGGCCCCGGCCCCGGACGCGCGGCCGCGGCCGTCGCCGGCCGGACGCCGCCAGGCAGGGCCGGGGCGGCGCGCGGAGGCAGCGTGGTGGTGCGCGGAGGCGGGGGCACAGGGCGAGGCGGAGTACCGGGCGTCGGGAGCGGAGACCTCGCCGCCGGGCGTTCGGATGTCTCCTCGTCCCAGTCCTCGTCCCAGTCCTCGTCGAACTCGTCGTCGTGATCGCGCTCGTCTTCGTCGTCGGGCTCGAGGTCCTCCACGGCGTCGGAGGAGTCCTCGGTAGCACCCCGCTGGCGGTCCTCGTCTTCGAACGCGGATTCCTGATCGCCGGGGCCCTCCTCCGGCGCGGGGGCCGGGTGGGCAACTGTGTTCTGGGACACGCCCTCGCTCGAGTCCTCACCTTCCTCGCGGCTGCCCGCTGCCCGCGCGGCGGCCGGGGTAGCGGCAGGCGGCCCGGTGGCCACGGCGGGGGTCGCGCCCGCCGTGGACGCCGCAACGGTACCGCGCGCCGACTGGGGCGCCGGGCGCAGGCCAGGGTGGGCGCCCGGCGGCTGGGGCACAGGTCTGCCCACCACGCGCGGGGGCTGGGCGGCCGGCTCGCTGGTGCGCTCGGGGGCCCGCCCCGCCCATTCGCGCAGGCGACGCACGTCTCGCGCCTGCGAGAAGTAGAGGGCGGACAGCACGGCGAGTCCCGCGACGGCCGCGAGGCCCGCGTAGGACCCGATCTCTTGGAGGATCTCCATGAAGAGGTGCTCAGGACTCTAGTGCGCCCGCGGACCGGTAAGGGCCCGGCTCAGCTCGTGGGCGACCAACCGGGCTCCGCCGGCCCGGACGGGGTCAGCGCGCGCTCGGCTGACAGCTCGCTCACGGCGCCGACAAGCCCGGCGGCATCGCCGTTGTAGACCAGGTCCTCGATACGCGCGAAGGCGCCCTCCACCCACTCTGGGTCCAGGCGTGGCCGCACAGCCGAGAGGATCTTCTCCGCCGGGGTCGGCTGCGGGCGCTCTCCCGGCTCGAACAGCTCCTCGTGAATCTTTTCACCTACGCGCCGTCCCACGAACTCGATTGCGATGTCCACGTCGGGCTCCTTGCCCGACAGCCGGATCATGTTTCGCGCCAGGTCCACGATCTTGACCGGGTCCCCCATCTCGAGCACGAACACCTCGCCGCCCGTGGCCAAGTCGCCGGAACGGATGATCAGCTGCACGGCCTCGGGGATCGTCATGAAGTAGCGCGACATGCTCTCGTCGGTGACCGTGACCGGACCGCCTGCGGCTATCTGGCGCCGAAAGATCGGCACCACCGATCCTGAGGAGCCGAGCACGTTGCCGAAGCGCACGGATGCGTACCGGGTCTTGCGGTGACGGTTCTGGGCCGCCTCGACGGCCCACTCGGCCAGGGCCTTGGAGGCGCCCATCACGGTGGCCGGGGTAACCGCCTTGTCGGTGGACACGAGCACGAAGCGCTCCACGCCCGCCTCGCCCGCCGCGGCGGCCACGATCCGGGTGGCCACGGCGTTGTTGCGCACGGCCTCGACGGGGTTCTCCTCCATCAGCTGCACGTGCTTGTAGGCGGCGGCGTGAAACACCACCGACGGCGACTCCTCGTGAAACAGCTCGGCCATCCGGGTCGCGTCCTTGCAGTCGGCGAGCACGGCGGCGATCGCCCCGAAGTGGCGCTCCTCTTCCAGCTGGCGGCGGATCTCGAACAGGTTGCTCTCCGCGTGGTCGACCAGCACGAGCTTCTTTGGCCTGACGCGCGCGATCTGGCGACACAGCTCGGAGCCGATCGAGCCCCCGGCCCCCGTTACCAGCACCACCCGACCGCGGAGGTAGGCGCCCAAGCGGTCGATCTCCACGCGTACCGGCTCGCGGCCCAGCACGTCCTCCACCTGCACGTCGCGCACCTGACGCAGGAGGTTGGGTCCGCGCGAGAGCAGCTCGAACACCGTGGGCAGGGTGCGCACGGGTATGCCGCGCTTACGGCATTCCGTGACCACCTTCTGGCGCAGGATGCCCGGGGCCGACGGGATGGCGATCACGACCTCGTGGGGCTGGGTGTCGTCGAGGATGCGGGGGAGGTCGTCTGTCGTGCCGTGCACCCGGTAGCCCGACACGAGCATGCCGCGCTTACGCGGATCGTCGTCCACGAACCCGATCACGGCGCTCGACAACTCTGGGTTGCGGCGCAGCTCGAGCGCCACCTGCTGGCCGCCGTTGCCGGCGCCGACGATCAACACCTCGTTGCTGGCCCGCTGCACGAGCGGGCCCCTGAGCGGGCGCTCGACGACCGCCCGCACGAGGAAACGGGCGCCGCCCACCAGCGCCAGTGTGAGCAGGAAGTCGAGCGCGATAACCCCGCGGGGCGGGTCGTTGGCACCCAGCGACAGCAGGAAGAGCCCGGCGATCAAGACGAAGCTCGAGACCACGACGGCCTTGATGATCGACTGGAAGTCGGTCTGGTCGACGAAGCGCCACAGCTTCGAGTAGAGGCCGAACGCCGCGAAGAGGGCGAGCTTGGCCACCACCACGAACGCCACGGTGTCGACCATCAGATCCTCGTAGCGGCCGGGGATCCCGGCGTCGAAGCGCAGGACGAAGGCGAAGTAGTAGGCGAGCGCGACCAGGCAGGCGTCGACGCCCACCTGTCCAAGGCGCCGTGTTCTGACCGATGATGTGATCCGGGTCTTCACTTCACTTCTCGGGATCCGGGTCTTCACTTCACTTCTCGGGCCGAAAGCAGCAGTTTCACCAATTCGCGGGGGTCCCGGCGGACGCGGGAGGAGTCGTGCAGCGTGCGCTTCTCGATCGTGATCTCGTCCGGATCCTCGAGCTTGAGCAGCCGGCCCTCACGCAGCAAGGCTTCATCTACGGCACCGGGCCGGCCCTCGAAGGTGGTGAACACCGGAGTCCCGAGTGCCACCGCCTCGCGGTTCATGGTACCGCCGGCGGAGATCACGAGGTCCGCGAAGGCGATCAGGCTCTGCGCGTCGACGGCCCGATCCGGGATCGTGAACCCTCCGAGGGCCTCGATCTCGGTCCTCTGCGCGGGCGTGCGCGGGAGGACCACGGTCTGGGCGCCTCTCACCTTCTCCAGCACACGTCGAAAGAGCGGGTTCTCGAAGCGGTGGTAAAGCGAGACCTCGGGCGGAGTCCGTATGACCACCACCGGCTCCCCGGGGTCCAGCCCCAGCTCGGCGAGAACCGCGCCGTCGGGCTCGAAGTCCGCCAGGTAGTACTCCTCCTTGAGGCCTTCGTAGGCGCGAATCTTGCCACGGGCGCCATAGCGGTAAAGCCGCTCATGCGGGATCGCGCGGGGCACGACCACCGCACGGGCGAGGCGACAGTTCACGTTGTGCTGCACGGTGGCCCACTCGTAGTCGAAGGCCGTGGCCGACGGGATACCCAGCAGCGCGGCCGCCACCGTGACGTCGTTGGAGCCGTGGCCCAGCGCGACGTCGAAGCGCCGCCGCCGTGCCCAGCGCGCCAGCGCGGCGCTGCGGCCGGCGAGCCCGAGCCCCTTGCTGGACAGGCGACCGCCGCGGTGGCGGCCAATGGCGGTGTGGGCGATGGCGAACCGCTCGCACAGCTGCAGGGTCTGCGCGAAGTCGCGGGCGGTGACCTCGACCTCGTGGCCGTCCTCGCGCATGGCCGCGATCAGCGGGCGCATCACCAGCACGTGGGGGCTGTTGGTCAGGTCGATCCAGATGCGCACGCTTGCACCACCTCGCGGACCGAGTCCTCGGAGAGCTGCGGGCCCATCGGCAGCGCAAGGTGCGTGCGGGCGGCCTCGTCGGTCCCGGGGAGCTCGGTGCCCTCGGGGGCATGGACGGCGGTGGCGGGCTGGCGGTGGATGGGCACGCGGTAGTACGCGCGCGCGCCGATGTCTCGCGCAGCGAGCAGGTCGCGCAGGTCGTCCGCGCGCTCGTGGCGCACCACGTAGAGGTGGTACACGTGCTCCGCGCCCGGCGCGGGCTCGGGCAGCGTGGCATGTTCGCCGAGGCCGTGGCGCGCGTAGGCGTCGGCAACCGCGCGCCGCGCTGCGTTCCAGCCGTCGAGCTCGGGCAGCAGGATGCGCAGCACCGCGGCCTGCAGCTCGTCGAGGCGCGAGTTGTAGCCCACTTCCACGAACGTCTTCTTGTCATCGGAGCCGTGGAAGCGCAGCCGGCGGGCCAGTTTGGCCACCTCGTCATCGTCGGTGATCACGGCTCCGCCGTCGCCCATGCAGGGCAGGTTCTTCGACGGAAAGAACGAGAACGTGCCAGCATCGCCGAGCGCGCCCGCCCTTGCCTGACCCAGCCGCGCTCCGGCCGCCTGGGCCGAATCCTCGAGGACGGGCACCCCCAGTTCCCGCAACTCGGGAATCGCCGCGACGTTGCCGAACAGGTTGACCGCCACGATCGCCTTGGTACGGGGGGTCATCGCCGCGCGCACGGTCTCGGGCGTTACGCAGAAGGTGCGCGGGTCGATATCGCAGTAGACCGGCGTGGCGCCGGCGTTGACCGCCCCCTCGACGGTCGCGTAGAAGGTGAAGGACGGGCAGACCACCTCGTCGCCTGGCCCCACGCCCAGCGCCCGCAGCGCGATCGTGATCGCGTCCGTGCCGTTGCCCACGCCTACGCAGTGGCGCGCCCCGAGGTAGTGAGCGAACTCCTCCTCGAAGGCCTCGACCTCGGGGCCGAGGATGTAGCGGCCCCCGTCCACCACCTCCGCGAGGGCTTCGATGAGGCGTGGCTTGTAGGCGTCGAGGCCGGCGGCAAAGAGGGGAACGGCCATAGCGGCTCGCTACCCTAACCCGCTGCTCGTGGTGTTCCTTGCGTCTATCACCGACCCGATCGTGAACCTGGCGACGGACGTCGTGGACTCGATCGGGCTGTTCGGCGTCTTCGTCCTGATGACCCTCGAGTCGGCCTGCATCCCGGTGCCAAGCGAGGCGACCATGCTGTTCGCGGGCTTCGCCGTCTCCAGGGGCGAGTACTCGCTGATCTCGGCGGTTGCCGTCGGATCGGTGGCCAACCTGGTCGGCTCCTGGATCGCGTACGCGATCGGCTACTACGGGCGCGTGGACATCCTCGAGAAGCACGGCAGGAAGCTGCACATCAAGGAGAGCCACCTGCGGCGGGCCGACCGGTGGTTCGAGCGCCACGGCGACGCCACGGTCTTCTTCACGCGCATGCTCCCGCTCATCCGCACGTTCATCTCCCTGCCCGCGGGCGTGGCCAGGATGCCGTTCTGGCGCTTCAGCCTGCTCACCCTCGCGGGTTGCATCCCCTGGGTGCTGCTGCTCACCTTCATCGGCCAGCAGGCGGGCGACCGGTGGGAGGATTGGAAGGACTCGCTGCACTACGTGGACTACGCGGTGGCCGCGATGATCCTGGGTGGTCTGGCCTACGTGCTGATCCGCCGCCGCCGCGGTGGCCCTCCCGGCGATCCGGCCGCCGAAGCAGCGTAGGTCTCACGCCGCCGGCCGCTCTTCCGACCTCGCCGGCTGGCGCGAGGGCGGGATTGCGCTTACGGTGTCTTCATCCATGAGCCGCACTCACGACATCGCGTGGGCGGCCGGTCATGCTGCCGACTCTCTGGCCGCAGCTCAGGGCCGCTCCCCCGGCGACCCCCTCGGCGTGCTCATCGAGCACTTCCGGGCGCACCCGCGCGTCGACGCCGCCGTCTTCCTGGTGGTGGACCCGGCGGGCGACGGGGTGGAGCCCGCCGCCTACTGGTTCGATTCGCCCCTGCTGAAGGAGGTGCTCGAGGCGGTCCTCAACCGCCCCTATGACCGCGGCAGGCCCGGGCTGGTCGAGGCCGCGCTGGAGCGTGACGGTCCGCTGTTCGTCCCCGAGGTCGAGGCCTGGGAGTCGGCGCCGCTGCTGAAGCGCCAGGTCGAGGCACGCGTGGATCCGGTCCACTTCCCGCAGGCCTGGGAGGAGCTGCGGAGGGCGTCGATGATCGGCTGCCCGGTACGCACGTCGGTGGGCCGGCCGATGGGAGTCCTGATCGTGGCCTGCACCGATGTCTCGCGTGCCCTGCGGGACACCGATGTCGACACCGTCAGGGTGCTGGCGGACCTGGCCGCACTCGCGCTGGAGCGCTCCGCACAGCTAGCGGGCGAAGCCGCGCGCGGACGCGAGGAGCTGCTGCTCAAACGGGCCGCCGAGGGCACCGCGGGCTCGCTCGAGATCCGCGATGTCGAGATCCAGGCCGTCGAGCACTCGCTGCGCCTGGTGGACGCCGATCACGCCGCGCTGACCCGGATGGGCGAACGCTCCAGCCGGCTGGCCACGGCCGCCAGCACGGGGGTTGCACCACCCGCCGGCGAGGCGGGCCTCGATGCGGGCACTTTGGCCGAGGTGGTGCGCTCCCAGCGCACGATGCGCCTCGAGCGCGCGCCATTTGCCGTGCACGTGCCGGTCCAGCTGGGACGGCGGCTGTTCGGGGTTCTCTCCGTTCTCCGGGTCGAGGGCGGCGCGTTCGGCTCGCGAGAGGTGGAGCTGATCGAGGCGGTGGCGCGGATGGCTGCCGCGGCTATGGCCAACGCCCTCGACTTCGACCGCGAACGCCGCGTGGCGCGGGCTCTCACCCGGGGCTTCGTGCCGGACGCGCCCATCGAGGTGCCGGGCTTCGAGATGGGGTTTCTCTACGAACCGGCTGAGAAGCAGGCCGCGGGCGGCGATCTCTACGGGTCGTGGCGCCTCCCGGGAGGTGAGGTCGGCGTCCTGGTGGGCGACGCGACGGGAAAGGGAGTCGGCACCGCTGCGCTCAGCGCGATGGCGCGGTTCTTCATCGAGGCGCGCAGCTGGGATGGCGGCGACCCGGCCCGGACGCTCGCGCAAGCGAGCGCCATGCTCTCCAGCCGTCTGCCCGCCGACACCTTCGTCACGGCCGCGTTTGGTCTGCTGAGCGCCGACGGGTCGCTGCGCTACGCCAACGCCGGGCACCTGCGGCCGCTCGTCCTGCGCGCCGGCGGCGAACTCACCGAGGCGGCCGGCGCGGGGCTCCCACTCGGCATCTCCGCTTCCCCCGAGTACGAGAACCACGAGCTGCGCCTCGAGCCCGGCGACCTGGTGCTCGGCTTCACCGACGGTCTGATGGAGGCCCGGCGCGGCGGCGAGCTGCTGGGTGACGAGCGCCTCCGGGAGATCGTGCGGGAAGCGGCCGGGCGCGCCGGCGACGTCCGGGAGCTCGTGCGACTCGTCCACCACGACGTGCGCGAGTGGGCCGGGAGCCTGAGCGACGACGTGGTGCTGCTCGGACTCAAGCGCCGGGCCTGAAATCACCATTCCGACCCCCATCCGCCGGGTCCGGTTGAATGGCGACGTGAGCGGCGACTCTGCCTACGCGCGCGCCGGCGTGGACACCGACCGGGCGGGAAGCGGCGTTGCCGCCCTCGTCGACGTGCTGCGCACAATCGACACCGGGCGCGAGCAGCGCACCGTGCTCAGCTCGGGTCACTACGCCAACGTGATGCGCCTAACCCGAGCCACCGGCCTCGCCCTCTCCACGGACGGCGTGGGCACCAAGCTGATCGTGGCCGAGCAGCTGGGGCGCTTCGACACCGTGGGGATCGACTGCATCGCCATGAACGTGAACGACGTGATCTGCGTGGGCGCCGATCCGATCGCGGTGCTCGATTACATCGCGGTCGAGGATGCCCGCGAGGACGTGCTCGCCGCGATCGGCCGTGGCCTCAAGACGGGCGCCGAGGACGCCGGGGTCGAGATCCCGGGGGGCGAGCTGGCCGTCGTGCCCGAGTTGATCCGGGGCCATCCCTCGCCTCACGGCATCGACCTGGTGGGCATGTGCGTGGGGCTGGTGGAGCTCGACGCCGTCGTGACGGGAGCGGCGATCGAGCCGGGCGACGCGGTGATCGGGCTGCCGTCGAGCGGCGTGCACTCGAACGGCTACACGCTCGCCCGGGGTGCACTCACCGACTTGGGTGAGTCGCCGCCGCAGCTGGGCGGGGCAACGGTCGGTGAGGCGCTGCTGGAGCCCACGACCATCTACGTGCGTGCCGTGCGCGAGCTGCTGGCCTCCCCGATCGACGTGCGCGGGCTCGCCCACATCACCGGCGAGGGCCTGCTCAACCTGCTGCGCCTGGAGGCGCCCGTGGGCTACCGGATCACCGCTCCCCTGCCCGTGCCGCCCATCTTCGACCTGATCGCCGAGCGCGCCGGCACCGGCCTCGAAGAGCTCTACGAGGTGTTCAACATGGGCTGCGGCTTCTGCTGCGTGGTGGCGGCCGGGGACGCCGAGGACGCGGTGACCCGGCTCGGCGAGCGTCATCCGGGCGCCGCGGTGGTCGGCTCGGTGACCGACCGCGCCGGGCTGGTGGAGCTGGGACCGCAGGGCTTGCAGGGCCGCGCCGGCGCGGGCTTGACCAAAGTTGGCGGCTAGGCCGGCTCCCACAGCCGCCCGGCCAGCACCGGCACGGGCCGCACCCGCCACTCCAACGCCAGGGCGGCCAGCTCGGCTTCGACCTTCAGCGGGGCCAGGTCGCACACCGCCGCCACCTCGGGCGCCGCCATCGGCCCGAAGCGGCGCACCGCATCGAGCACACCCGGCCGCGGTTCGGACGAGGCGCGCGCCCCGGCTCCGAGCACCGCTTCCCGGTAGGCCTCCACACCCCGGAAGCCGCACACCCAGCGCACCTCGCCGGCGTCGCCCTCGAAGCGCAGCGTGGGAAACGTGACGCGCTCCTCGCCGACGGCGGTCGAGCAGCTCACCTGGTCGGCCCGGCGCGCCACGTCCGGTACGTCGCGCGCCTCCTCGAGATCGGCGCCGAAGGCCTCCACGGTCGCGTTGGATGCCAGGTCGATGGTGAAACGCTCCACGTCGAGTCCCACGCCGCGGGCCACCTCGGCGAGCGCCTCGCCGCCGTCGAGCTTGCGCCTGAAGCAGAAGATCCCCTCGCGCAGCGTCCGCAGATAGCGGTAGCCGCCGTCGGAGGCCTGCGCGGCGGCCGCCCTCACGGCCATGCACGCGGGATAGCTGGACTTCATCGGCCCCTGCCCCCACACCCGAGGGTCGGTGGGCATGCCGCTCTCGGCCGCGGCGTCCATCCAGTGGCCTCCGAGGCCCTCGGGAGGAAACTCGCGCGCGAGGCCTCCCATCACGAAGGTCCAATCGAGGTCTTCGCCGAACTCCACCATCAGCGCACGCACTGCCGGCTCGCTGGCCCAGGACCAGACGCAAGCCGGATCGGTGATGCAGCGAACGCGAATGGCCACGGGAACCCCCACAATACGCAGGCAGATGATCGGCACCTCCCTGAACGACCGCTTCCGCCTGGAGGAGAAGATCGGCTCCGGCGGCATGTCGACGGTCTACCGCGCCTTCGATCCCACGCTCGAGCGGTGGGTGGCGATCAAGCTCATGCACCGCGACATCTCGGAGGACCCGGACCAGCTCGAGCGCTTCCGGCGCGAGGCTCGGGCCGTGGCGAGGCTTTCCCACCCCCACGTGGTCACCGTGATCGACTTCGGCGAGGACGACGGCACCCCTTACATAGTGCTCGAGTACGTGGAGGGCGAGACGCTCAAGGAGCGCATCAAGCGAATGGGCCGCCTGCCGGTGGCCGAGGCGGTGGCCTACGCCATCGAGATCGGCCGCGCGCTCTCCTGCGCCCACTCCGAGCGCCTCGTGCACCGCGACGTGAAGCCTCAGAACGTGCTGATCGACATGGACGGCCGCGGCAAGGTCACCGACTTCGGCATCGCCCGCTCGCTGGAGGCGCATGGGCTGACCGCGACGGGCAGGGTGCTCGGCACCACCGACTACGTCTCTCCCGAGCAGGCGCTCGGCGAAGAGGTGGCCGAGCAGTCCGACATCTACTCGCTGGGCATCGTCCTCTTCGAGATGCTCACCGGCGAAGTCCCTTTCAGGGCCGACAGCCAGGTGGCCGTGGCCATGAAGCACGTCAAGGAGCCGCTGCCCGACGTGCAACGCCGCCGTCCGCAGGTATCCGCGTCGCTCGCTGCGGTGCTCGACCACGCCGCGGCCAAGGACACCGCCAACCGCTACGCCAGCGCCGCCGACGTGGTTCACGACCTCGAGGAGGTGCTGGCCATCGAGGTCGCTCGCTCAGGCGAATCGACTGGTGAGGCCACGAACGTGCTGCGCGAACTGCCCGGCGACACCGCCGACTTCGTGCCCGCCCGGTTGCGCAATCCTCGCCGCTGGCTGCTCACCGTGCTCGCAGTGCTCGCGCTGGCCGCCGCCGGCGTGGCCTACCTGGCCACCCGCACCGAGAAGGGCGCCGGCACGCCCCCGGCGACCCGATCCGGCGGCCTCAGCGCCGTATCGCTGCCCAGCAGCGCCGCCGACGACTACGACCCGCAGGGCGATCGGACCGAGTCGGCCGACGCTACCCAGAACGCGATCGACGGCAACCGGACCACGAACTGGGACACCGAGAGCTACGAGACCGACTTCCAGAGCCTCGGCAAGGACGGCGTCGGGCTCTACGTGGACGCCGGCTCGGCGATCTCTGCCCGCCGGCTCGACCTGACCACCCCGACGCCGGGCTTCACTGCCTCGCTGTACGCCGCCAACGACGTTCCCGAGGACATCTCTGGCTGGGAGAAGGTGAGCCGCGACACGCGGGTCGCGGAGACCGAGCGGATCGACATGGACGAGGGCAGCCAGAAGTTCCGCTACTACCTGCTGTGGATCACCGACCTCGGGGAGGAGGAGAAGGCCGAAATCCAGGAGCTGACGCTGTTCAGGTAAGGAAAGGTGCGGTGCTCGCCGGAACAACGTTCCGGCTGCGCTCCTCCCCCGCGGTGCGGTGCTCGCCGGAACAACGTTCCGGCTGCGCTCCTCCCGAGACGGTTTGGCTGCGCTCCTCCCGAGACGGTTCGGCTGCGCTTCTCCCCCGTTAGTAGCGGTAGCGCGCCTCGCGCTCATGGCGCTCGAGGGCGACGGCCAGCAGCCGGTCGAGTAGCTCCGTGTAGGGCACACCGCTCTCGTCGAACAGCCTCGCGTACACGCTCGTCTCGGTGAAGCCGGGGATCGTGTTCAGCTCGTTCACGAGCACTCGCGCCTCCCCGCCGGGGTCTTCGACGAAAAAGTCACAGCGCGCCATCCCGGCGCAGCCGACGCGGTGAAAGACCTCCACCGCCAGCCCACGGACCTCCTCGAGCACCGGCTCGGGCAGCCGGGCCGGAACGACCAGCTGCATCCCCCCCTGCTCGTACTTGGTCTCGTAGTCATACCAGTCGGCATCGAACACGATCTCGCCCGGTATGGAGGCCTGCGGGTGGGCATCGCCCACGACCGAGCACTCCACCTCCATCCCATGTGCCATCGCCTCCACGATCACAAGCGGGTCGTGCTCGAAGGCACCCGAGAGGGCGCCGGGCAGGTCGGCGGCAAGTGAGACCTTGGAGATGCCGACGGAGGAGCCCAGGCGGGCGGGCTTGACGAACACGGGCAGGCCGAGGCCGGCGAGCGGTGCCTCGTCGTCGCCCTCGCGGATCCCCGCGTAGCGCACCTGGGGCAGTCCGACGGCGCCCACCAGATCCTTGAACAGAACCTTGTCCATGCACAGCGCGGAAGTCAGCACCCCGGCGCCGACGTAGGGAACGTCGATCGCCTCCAGCAGTCCCTGGAGCGTGCCGTCCTCGCCGTAGGGGCCGTGCAGAACCGGAAAGGCGACGTCGCAGCCGAGCAGGCCTCCGCCCGGTTCCAGGGCCACCGGCGATCCGTCTCGGGTCCAGCGCCCGTCGCGGGATATCTCCACCCAGAGCGGGTCGTGGCCCGCCTGCTCGAGCCCGGAGCGCACGGCCGCGGCGGAGGCCAGCGACACATCGTGCTCACTGGAGCGACCGCCGGCGAGCACCGCGACCCTCACGGCTCGCCGGGAGCGGGGGGGTCGGGGCCCACCGGATCGGGCTCCACCGGGTCGACTGGGGACTTGAAGCGCCCCACGATCAGGGTCACCGCACTCCCCGCGTCCACCTCTGCGCCATTGCCGGGTCTCTGCTCGAGCACCACGCCGTCCTCGTCGAGGGTGTCCGTGGCGCGCTCGCTTACCGACCCCCTCAGCCCCAAGCTGTTGAGCATCCGCAGGGCCTCACGCCGGCTGAGCCCCGTCACGTCGGGCACGGCCACCTGCTCAGGCTCGGCGGGCGCGATGGCCACGGTGATCGTAACTTCGTCACCCGGCTCGAGGCCCGTGCCGGCGCCGGGAGATTGCGCGATCACCTCGTTGTCGGTCTCCTCGGACTCCTCCATCTGCACCCGCACGTCGAGACCTTCACGGGTGAGCCGCGTCTCGGCCGCCTCGCGGGTCAGGCCCACCACATCGGGCACCGAGATCTGCTCGGGTCCCGAGCTCACGAACAGGCGTACGCGGCTGTCGCGGTCCACCTCGGTCGCGTCGCCCGGCGAGGTGCGGATCGCGAAGCCCTCCTGCACGGTGTTCGAGGGCTCGAGATCGGTGTCGACCTTCAGGCCGGCCTGGTTGAGATCCTTGCGCGCCCGCTCCTCGGGCAGGTTGCTCACGTCGGGTACGCGCACCTTACCCGGACCGGCGGAGACGACCAGCTTGACCGTATCGCCCTCCGGCGCCGCCTCGCCGCCGTCGGGGTCCTGGCGCAGCACCCGATCCAGCGGGGCCAGGCTGCGCTCGCGCTCGACCTCGACCTCCTCGAACCCGGCACGGTCGAGCTGCGCGCGGGCGACGGTGAGCTGCTGGCCCACCACCTTCGGCACGTCGACCTGCTCCGGCCGCGTGAAGACGAAGGCCATCAGGCCGATCAGCGCCAGGATCAGGAGCCCGAGGATCACGACGGGCCAGCGCCGGCGGCGCCGCTCCTCGGGCTCGGGATCGTGGGGCACGACGGCTGCGGGCTCGCCGACCACCACGGGCACCGGGGCAAAGGCCGCCGTGCCGCTCGGTCGGTCGCCGCCCGCTGCCGGGGCCTCCACGTAGGGCCGGCACGCCTCGAGCGCCGCGGCGAAGTCCTCGGCGCTTGCCCACCGCGCCGCGGGATCCTTGGCCAGCGCCCCCATGACCACGGTCTCGAGGTTGTGCTCGATGGTCACGCCGCCTCCCGACATCGGCGGCGGCGGCTCGGAGAGGTGCTTGACCGCGATCGACACGGCGCTGTCGCCCCCGAAGGGCAGCCGGCCCGTGAGCATCTCGTAGAGCATGATCCCTATTGAGTAGGTGTCCGATGCCGCGGTCACCGAGTGGCCCTGCGCCTGCTCGGGCGACAGGTACTGGGCGGTGCCCATGATCGATCCGGTCTCGGTCATCTCCGACACCCCGGCGCGGGCGATCCCGAAGTCGGTGACCTTGGGGACCCCCTCGTCGTCCACGATCACGTTGTGGGGCTTGAAGTCGCGGTGGATCACGCCGTGGCGGTGGGCGAACGCCGCCGCCTGGAGAACGCTCACGCCGAGGTCGATCGCTCGTATCTGGTCGAGCGGAGCCTCCCGGGTCACGATGTCCTTGAGCGTGCGCCCGCGCAGGTACTCCATGGCGATGTAGTAGGTGCCCTCGTGCTCGCCCCGGTCGTAGACGCCGACCACGTTGGGGTGCTGGAGGCCGGCGGCAGAGCGGGCCTCGCGGCGGAAGCGTTCCACGAACTCGGCGTCCTGGGCGAAGCGGCGGTGCAGCACCTTGAGCGCCACCTCACGGCCCAGGTGGCTGTCCTCGGCCAGGTAGACGTCGGCCATCCCGCCCGAGCCGATGCGGCCCAGGACGCGGTAGCGCCCGTCGACGGTCGTGTTCTCGGCTACCTCGGTCATCGCAGCAGCGTCTCCATCACCTGCGCGGCCAGCGGAGCGGCCACCTGCCCGCCCTGGGTGCCCAGGGGCTGGTCCTCGAGTGTGACCGCGATCGCCACCTTCGGGTTCTCCACCGGAGCGAAGCCGATGAACCACAGCTGGTTCTGCTGCCCGGCCGCCACCTCCGCCGTGCCGGTCTTGCCCGCCACCGGCACGCCCGACAGCGCGGCCGCGGTGCCGGTGCCCTCCTCCACCACCCTGCCCATCATCGCGGCCAGCTCACCCGCCGCCTCCTCGGACATCACCCGGCTCTGCTCCTCGGGCTCGAAGCGCTCCTCCACCCGGCCGTCGGGCGCGACCACCTTCTCGGTCAGCCGCGGACGCATGAGCGAGCCGCCGTTGCCGACGGCCGAAGCCACCATCGCCATCTGCATCGGGGTCACCTGGATCTGGCCCTCGTCGCCGCCCTGGCCGATCGCCACGCGCCCCACGTCGAAGCCGTCTTCGCCGTCGAGCAGGCGGCCGTCTGCGTTGCGGACCCCGCTCGCGTTCATCTGGTCCTCGGGGTAGTCCAGCGGCGGATCCCGGTTGAAGCCGAAGCGGTTCATGTACTCGACGAGCGTCTTGCGGCCCAGCTGCTCGCCCACGTTCGCCCAAGCCGTGTTGACGGAGTTGGTGAGGGCGTCGGTGAGGGTGATCGCCCCGAAGTCCTGGCCGCCGAAGTTGGGCAGCGGCACACCGCTGATGACCTGACCGGAGCTGCCGTCCACAATCGAGTCGGGGGTGAACTTGCCACTATCGAGAGCGGCGGCGGCCGTGACCACCTTCATGGTCGATCCCGGCTGGTAATTGGCCTGCGTGGTGCGGTTGACCACCGGACGCGCCTCCTCGTCGGTGTTCAGCTGGCTGAAGCGGTCGGTGGGCACGTCGTTGGGGTCGAAGTCCGGGGACGAGGCCATCACGCGTACCCGACCGCTGCTCGGCTCGATTGCGACTATCGCACCCTGGCGGCCGCCAAGCGCTTCGCGCGCCGTGCGCTGTGCCTCCGGATCGAGGGTGGTGGTCACCTCGCTGCCCTCGGGCTCCTTGGACTGCAACTCGGAGAAGATCGAGCTGAACTCGTCCTGCTCCCCGATCAGCTCGCCGTTGCGGAAGCGCTCGATGCCCACGCTGCCACGGTTGATGAACGAGTAACCGAGGGCGTGCGAGAACAGGTTGGCCTCAGGGTAGGTGCGCGTGAAGATTCGCCGCGGACCGGAGCCGCGCGGCACGCTGCGAGCCAGCACGGTGCCGTCGGCCGCACGGATCAAGCCGCGCGGAATCTGCTGTGCCTCGATGAGCGAGCGGCGGTTGAGCGCCTGGTCCTTGAGCGCCTCGGCCTCGAACACCGTCCAGCGCGACGTGAAGCCGACCAGCGTCGCGAACAGCAGCATCGCCAGGGCGAACAGCTGGACGATCTGGCGGTTCACAGGCCTGCTGTCCTCATACGAGTCCACCCTGCCCCAAGGGGCCTCGATCCTGGCGGGCGTGGTTGGAGACGATCAGCAGCAGCGCGAGCAGCACCATGTTGGCGACGATCGAGCTGCCGCCGTAGGACACGAAGGGCAGGGTCACGCCCGTGAGCGGGATCACCTTGGTCACGCCACCCACGATCACGAACACCTGCAGCGAGAACACCGCCGTCAGGCCGGTGGCCAGCAGCTTGGAGAATCCGTCGCCGGACAGGAGCGCTGTCTTGAACCCGCGGCCGGCGAACAGCAGGTAAGTGAGGATCAGCCCCGCGGCCCCGAACAGGCCCAGCTCGTCGGCGATCACCGCGTAGATCAGGTCGGTGTGGGCGGCCGGCAGGATGTTCTGGCCGCCCGGCAGCTCCAGCAGCGCCTGGCCGAACCCCTGGCCGAACAGCCCGCCGTCGGCCTGCGCGAATAGGGACTGGGCGATCTGGTAGCTGCCGCCCACCGAGTCGTAGAGCTCGCGATCGAACGGGTTCTGCCACACGGCGATCCGCTGCTGCACGTGGTTGACCGTGTTGGCGAAGTAGGTCGCGCCGCCGAGGAACATCGTCGCGCCGACCCCCACGAGCGACAGCCGCGCAGTCGCCACGTACAGCAGTGCCAGGAAGCCGCCGAAGAACATCAGCGAGCTGCCCAGGTCGCGGATGAAGAGCAGCATGAACATCGCCAGGCCCCAGATCAACAGCAGCGGTCCGAAGTGCTTGAGCGACGGACGTTCCCTCAACACCGCCGCCAGCGAGACGGTGAAGATCACCGCCAGCACGGTGACCGCGGACCCCGCGTTCAGGGCCAGCGCGAGCGCCAGCACGGTGACCGCGGGAACCACGAAGAGCAGCGCCTGGCGCCCGTAGGGCATCGGACGCAGACGGGCGCGCACCAGCACGTCGCCCGTATCGCGCAGGTAGCTCGCCAGGAAGACGATGATCGCGATCTTGGCGAACTCCGCGGGCTGGAACTGGATCGGGCCGATCTTGACCGAGAGGAACGCCTGGGTGCCGATGACCTTTGCCCCGAGGCCCGGCACCCGTGGCAGCATCAGGAGCGCGATACCGGCCGCCGCGATCGTGTAGCGGTAGCGCTCCAGCGCATGGTGGTCCTTGAGGAAGGCGATCGTGGCGCAGAACGCGGCCAGCCCGATGACGAACCACTGGGCCTGCTCGCGGGCAAGCTCGGCGTCGATGCGGTAGATCACCACCAGCCCGAAGGCGGCGAGCAGCGCGGCGAGCGGAAAGAGGTAGGGGTCGGCATCGGGCAGTCGTGCGCGGATGAAGAGGTGGGCGAACACGCACAGGGCCAAGAACACGAGCCCGTAGGTCGCAGTTGCGTCGCTCACGTCCTCGGTGCGGGTGAGCAGCACCGCTGCGAATCCCGCGCTCACCAGCAGCGACACCGGGATGAGACCCACCAGCTCGCGGGTGCGCACGCTCACCGATCGGCCCTGCCGTCGTCGAGGGTGCCGCGCTCGAGCTGTCGCACCAGGTCCGCGGCGTCGTCGCGGCTGCGCCACTCGTGGTCCAGCAGCCGCTCCCGGCGCCGCTGCGCGACAGTTCCTGCCGGCACGTTGCTGGTGTACTCCGTCGAGTAGAGCTCGATGCCCATCGGCAGCTCGTAGGGAAGGCCCCGGTAGAGGGCGATCAGACCGGCGTCGTCGGTGCCGAGGAAGTGCACCCGGCGCGCGCCTACGTAGAGCCCGGCGCCGACGGCGGCAAGCACGGCGAGCATGGCGAAGAGCTTGATCGCGCCGCGTAGGCCCCCGCCGCCGCGCCGGCGGCTCGAAGCGCCGGCGCGCGATGCTACCGCTCCCGCGAACGGGGGTGGGGCCGAGGTCCCTCCCGACGGTGCGCGCACGGCCGCGCGCTCCTGGTCGGCCACCGCAGCCTGTACGTCGCCGGCGGTAAGCCCCTGGTGAACCGTCTCTCCCGCGGACAGCGTGTCCTGCTCAGCGGGAGCGCTCCCGTCATCGGCTACGCGGAAGAGCACCACGGTGATGTTGTCCTTGCCGCCGCTCTGGTTGGCCGAGCGCACCAGCTCCTCGGCCGCCTCGCGCAGTGTCGGCGAGCCACGCAGGATGGCCTCCGCCTCGTCGTCGGAGATCATTCCGGTCAGACCGTCCGAGCACAGCAGGTACACATCGCCGTCGCGCGCGGCGTGGGTGTGCGCGTCGACCTCCACGTCGGGATCGGGCCCGAGGGCCCGGGTGATGATCGACTTCTGAGGATGGTGCTCGGCGGCCTCGGCGGTGAGCTGGCCGCTGCGTTGGAGCTCCGCCACGAGGGAGTGGTCGTGGGTGAGCTGGGTGAGCTCGCCCCCGCGCAGGAGGTAGGCACGGCTGTCGCCCACGTGGGCCACGCTCAGCCCGCCCTCGGTGAGCATCGCCGCGGTCAGGGTGGTGCCCATCCCCCGCCGCGTGGAGTCCCGGCGAGAGAGGTCGTAGATCCGGCGGTTGGCCTCTCGGCTCAGCCGGGTGAGCCACTCCTCCGGGGTGCCGCCGTCCTCGTGTGCCTCCTCGAACACCTCTATCGCGGTGCGCGAGGCCACCTCGCCCGCCTGCGCGCCGCCCATGCCGTCGGCCACCACGAACACCGGGTCGGCCAGCACGAAGCTGTCCTCGTTGGCCTCCCGCTGACGACCCACGTCGGAGAGACCTTCGTGCTCGACGATCCGCAGCGCCATCCTTACTCCTGGTAGCGGTACTCGCTGTCGCCGATGCGGATCACGTCCGCCACCTTCAGACGCTCGGCGCCGCGTAACTGGCGCCCGTTGAGGTAGGTCCCGTTGGTCGAGCCCATGTCCTCCACGTACATGAAGTCGTCGCGAGGAAAGATTCGGGCGTGAGCCGAGGAGGCGAACGGATCGTCGATCTGGATCTCTGCGGAGTCGGCTCGGCCCATCAGCGCACCGCGGGCCAGGTCGAACGTGGTCCCCGGCTCGTGGCCGAGCGCCGCGACCACCACCAGGGTCGGGTCCATGGCGCCCATGAGCCCGTTCTCGGGCTCCGCGCGCCGGCGCCGCGCGCCCGGCGCGTCCACGGGTTCGGCATCCACGGTCGCGCTGCCACCGGCGCCGCGCACCAGGTCGCGCAGGACGCTCCGGGAAACCCACAGGAGGAACAGGTAGAGGACGGCCAGAAAGGCGAACTTGAGCGCAACCGCGAGCGGGTCGTCCACTAGTGCTCCCCCTTCACTCGAGCTCGAAGTCCAGGTCGGTCACACCGACGGTGATCCGGTCACCATGCTTGAGCTTGGCTTGGTCGACGCGGCGGCGGTTGACCTTTACGCCGTTGGTCGAGCCCAGGTCGAAGACCCCCCAGCCACCGTCGGTAACGCGCAGCTCGGCGTGCTCGCGCGACACGTTGGCGTCGTCGATCGTGATGTCACAGTCGCGGCTGCGCCCGAGCACCATCCGGTCGCCGCTCAGCACGGTACGCCGCCCGGCGCCCGCCAGCACCGCGCGCGAGGGCGCCGCTGGTTGTGCATCGAGCTTGCGCACCCCGCGGTCGGGTGAATAGACCATCGTGTGACCGAAGTCGCCCTGGGAGGGAGCGGCCGGGACCTCCTCGGATTCCTCGTCGGGATCGAGCAGCTGGGCCTGGATGCCGAACTCGCCCAGCCCGAGGCGATCGTCAGTCATGAACTCGATGGCCGGCCGGCTCGTGAGTGCCAGCCTCTGGGCACGGGCGTGCTCGAGCAGATAGTCCGACAGCTCCTTGCGCAGCGCCGGCTCGTAGCTCGCGAACTGCTCGCGGTCCTGAGGCGAGAGGAAGACCCGGTAGTGGTTGGGCACGTAGGTGCGCGACACGGAGACCATCTTCGAGTCCTCCATCTCCTTCGCGAGCTTGCGCGCGAGCTCGACGGGCTCTACGCGGGACTTGAAGGCGCGGCTGAACGCGCCCTCGACAAGGCCCCCGAGCTTGGCCTCCAGGTTTCTCAAGACGCTCATTGCTGGCTCAGGGTAGTGCGGCCCTCTCCTCCTGCGAAGCGCGAAGCATCCGCCGCCGGTGGCGAATCCTTCCGTGGCGGCCCCCTCAGGGTCGCGGCCACGGCCACGAGACCGGCGAGCACCGCGCCCAGCACCGCTCCCCGGGCCTCCCCGGACGCGGCGGTGCCCGCCAGCAGCTCGCCCAGCGCGCCGTGCGCGACCACCAGCCCGATGACCCAAACCGCCGCGAGCGCCAGGTCGAATGCCACCCACCGTCCTCGCACGGCGAAGCCGAGCACCACCGCGAACGCGGCCCACACAGCGGCGGGCACCAGCGCGGGAGAGGTCACGAACAGCTGGACGGCGTCGCTTACGAAGTCCAACGCGGAGACCCCGGATGCTCCGTGCTCCAGAGGCCCATCGGCTACGCCGAACAACAGATCGCGGCCCGTGGCCACCTCCGCCGCCGCCAGGCATAGAAAGCCCGTTACGCCAAGCCCCAGGCGCCTCCACCCGGTCGAGGCCAGCGCGGCGATGCCCACGAACATCGGCGCGAGGCCGGCGGCGCCCAGGAGAGGCGCGAGGCCGGGCACCGACCACAGCAGTCCGGCGCGCGGGAGCAGCACGGGGACGGGGGCGATTGCGATCGCCAGCACGAGTGCCGTCCCGGCGCGGTCGGCCTCGGGCGAGCCCAGCCACCCGAGCACCCCTGAGACGGCGATGAGCCAGCCAACCCTCGGCAGGAGCGCCACGAGCAGCGCGGTGGCGGCGGCGGCGGTCACCGAGGAGACCGGCGGCGCGGGCCCGAGCCCCTCCAGGGCGCCCAGCACCAACACGCCCGCGCCCGCGCCGGCCGCCAGGCGCGGCGCGGTGCTCGCGAGCAGCCGGCCCCGTGGCGCGGCCTCGGCGGACTCGTGGGCAGCCCCCACAGGCGGCGCGGCTTCGCGAAGCGGCGGCCCCCCTTGACCACCTCCGGACGCCACGCCACGGTGCAGCAACGTCCGCAGGCGCGTACGGGCACGGACGGCAGTCAGGCCGAAGCGCTCGAGGGTCTCGGGCTCCACCAGGCCCCCATCGTCGGAAAGCTGGCTCTCCACGTGACCGAGTACTTCGCGCAGCTCGCTGGGCGGCGGTCGGTAGCACGGGTCGGCGTCCAGCGCGGCGTCCAGCACCTCTCCGAGCTCGGGCGGCAGGTCCCGGCGGCGCGAGCGCAGCGGCGGCAGCGGCTGGCCGACCCTGCGCGCGGTGGCGGCGGGACTCTGTCCCCGCACGGGATTGCTCCCGGTCCACGCCTCGTAGAGGGTCAGCGCGAGCGAGTAGACGTCGCAGGCCCCGGTCACCCGCCGGCCCTCAGCCTGCTCGGGGGCCATGTAGGCCAGCGTGCCCATCACGTCCCCGGTGGCGGTCAGCCCCTCCCCGCTCGCCAGGTGCGCGATGCCGAAGTCGGTGAGCTTGGCGAAGCCGGCCCCGGCGGCCGGCTCGGCGAGCACCATCACGTTGCCGGGCTTGACGTCACGGTGGATCACCCCGCGCGCGTGGGCATGCTCGAGCGCGTGGCAGAGCGCCTGCCCGATGCGCGCCACGTCGCGATCCGAGAGCGCCCCCTCGCGGGCCAGCTCCTCGACGGTGGCCCCGTGAACCAGCTCCGAGACCAGGTAGACGTCGTAGTCATCGGAGCCCAGCTCGTAGAGCGACACGATCCCCGGATGATTGAGCCGCGCGGCCGCGAGCGCCTCGCGCGTGACGCGGGAGCGGTTCTCGCGCCCCTCCTCGCACGCCACCACCTTCACGGCCACGTCGCGCTCGAGCTTTGCGTCGTAGGCCTGCCATACCACGCCGAATCCGCCGGCGCCCAACCTCTTCTCGAGGCGGTAGCGACCCAGGATGACCTGGCCGCTGGGTGAGGGCACCCCGGGGCTCGCCGGGGGCTCGGAGTCCGCAGCCCTCGCGGCGCGGCTCTCGAGACGCCGCGTTCGGGTGCGGTCGCCAGGGGCAGCTGTGCTGTTGGGCGTTCTCATCTAGGTTCTGGAGTTCGATTGGCCGGGAGGTCTACCTGCCGTCCCTGGCGAAGATCTGCGCGAGGACGGCCGGTGCAGCGGTCATACTTCACACCCCGTACTAGGAGCGAGCTCTGTCCTTCGACGAACCGGATCAGCGAGCAGCCCGCGCCCGACCTGGACGCCGCAGGCCTCCAACGGGACCTTCGACCGACCGTCAGACCCTCATGGTACGTCGCTCCTTGGCTTTGGGGGCCGGGCTGCTCGTGTTCTTCCTTCTCCTGTTCGGGCTCAAGGGCTGTCTGGACAGCCGCAAGGACGGTGCATTCGAGGACTACGTGCGCGAGGTGAGCGCACTCATCGACGAGTCCAACCAGCAGAGCGACGCCCTATTCGCGCTGCTCACCGACTCGGGAGGAGCCAGCGAGGTCGAGATCACCAACCAGCTCAACGCGTTCGGGGTGCAGGCCGAGCAGCTGGTCGATCGGGCGAAGGCCACCGACCACCCGGACGAGACCGACACGGCCCAGGGGTACCTGGTGGAGACGCTGGAGTTCCGCCGTGACGGGATCCGGACGATCGCCCAGGAGCTGCCCACAGCGCTCACCGCATCGGGCGACCAGGCGCAGGGCACGGAGAACATCGCCCGGGCCATGCTCTACTTCTCGACCAGCGACGTGGTCTACCGCCAGCGCGCCCGCGCGGCACTCGATCAGGCCTTGAAGGATGCCGACCTGTCGCTGGCCCTCCCGCCCGAGAGCTTCTTCCTCCAGGATCTCGACCTGCTGCAGCCCGATGTGGTGGCCGAGCGGATCGCCGGGATCGGTGGTGGCGGGGGCGGCGGCGGCGCGGCTGACCAGGATGCGGCGCCGGGACTGCACGGAAACGGACTCGTGAGCGTGTCGCTGGGGGGCCAGGCGCTCACCCCGGATGCACCCGCCAGCGTCTCGCTTGCCGAGGAGCTCCTGTTCGAGATCCAGGTGGCCAACCAGGGCGAGAACACCGAGACCGACGTAAATGTCACCGTCACCATCGGCGAGGGGGGGGACGCGATCACGCTCGAGAAGCCCCTCGACGAGATCGCCGCGGGCGAGACCAAGCCGGTGGAGATCCCTCTGACCGACCAACCCCCGACGGGCCAGAACGTGCCCGTGACCGTGGAGATCGCGGCCGTCCCGGGCGAGGAGAAGACCGACAACAACGCGGGCGAGTTCTCGGTCATCTTCACCCAGTAGTGCGTATGACCAGGGTGCAGTAGCGTCCGGGCGGTGGACGAACTGACCTCACCGGAGGGCCTCGTGGCCATGGCGGCCGCCCTCGTCGCGCTCATAGCGCTGGTGCTCGCCATCGTGGTCGCCGTGCGCCTGCGCAGGCTCCGCGCCGCGCAGCGGGCGGTAATGGGGGAAGGCGACCAGCGTGACCTCGTGGCCCATGCGGCGCGACTCGAGCAGGGCTTCCTGGATCTGCGTGACTGGGTGGAGGAGGCCACCTCCGGCATCGAGCAGCGAATGGCGACGGCCGAACAGCGGATCGACGGGGCGGTGGCTCACTGCGCCGTGGTCCGCTACGACGCCTACGGGGAGATGTCCGGGCAGCAGTCCAGCTCGATCGCACTGCTGGACTCGCACCGATCGGGGATAGTTCTCTCCTCGATCCTGCACCGTGAGAATGCGCGGGTCTACGTCAAGCAGGTCGTGGAGGGGCAGGCCGAGCACGAGCTTTCCCCCGAGGAGCAGGAAGCCGTGAGCTCTGCGCTCGCCGGCCGGCCTCAAAGCCCAGCCGGCGCCTAGGCGGGAATGGCGCTGCGGGTAGCGTTCCTGGGACCCGCCGGCACGTACACGGAGGAGGCCCTGCTGGCCTCCTCGCCTGGCGGGGTGGTCCACGAGCCGCGCTCCACCGTCTACGAGACCGTGATGGCGGTGCAGAGTGGCGAGACCGACCGCGCCGTGGTACCGATCGAGAACTCACTCGAGGGCGGGGTCGCCGCCACCCTCGACGCGCTGGCGGGCGAGGCCGACCGCGTGCGCATCGTCGCCGAGGTGGTCCATCCGATCCGCCACCACCTGATAGCGCGGCGCCCGCTCGCCCTCGACGCGGTCGAGCGGGTGCTCTCGCATCCACAGGCCACGGCACAGTGCGCCCGCTTCCTACGAGCGAGCCTGGCCGGGGCCGCGCGAGTGGCGGCAACCTCGACCGCGGAGGCAGTGCGCGCGGTGAGCCAGTCGCCCGAGCCGTGGGCCGCGCTGGGCTCGCGCCTGTCCGCGCAACTCTACGGCGCCACGGTGCTCGCAGAGGGCGTGGAGGACCACCCCGACAACCTCACCCGTTTCGTGTGGCTCGCTCCGGCCGTCTCGCAGGAGGCCCGCCCCCGGGGCGCCGCCAAGACCTCGGTGGTCTTCTGGGGCTTCAACGACTCCTCCCCCGGGGCGCTCATGGGCGTCCTGCGCGAGTTCTCGGACCGTCACATCAATTTGACGAAAATCGAGTCACGTCCGCGTCGTGAGCGCCTGGGGCACTACATGTTCTTCTGCGACCTCGACGGGCACGTGCTCGACGAGCCCGTGGACGGGGCCCTCGGTGCCCTTTCGGAGCGGGTCGACACCTTGCGGGTGCTTGGCTCCTACCCGGCCGCGGCGCACCCCTCAACGGCGCCTGGGAAGCCCCAGCCGCCGCTCCCACCTGGGTAGGCCGAGCCGGGTTGGCCGCTACACTGGCGCGACCGTGGCAGCAAGCTCTCAGGCGGTACCAGCGGCGCTCGAGCCTGGTGATGTCGAGCCGGTTCCAGTCAGGGCGCTGGCCGGGGGTCCGACCGGGCAGAGCCCATCCAGCCGTGTCCTGGTCCTCAACGCCTCGTACGAGCCCATCAACGTCTGCACCGTGCGCCGCGCCGCGGTACTCGTACTCAAGGACCGCGCAGAGATCCTCGAACGCAGCGAGTGGGCCCTCCACGCCGAGAACCTGACGTTGCCCGGCCCGACGGTGATCCGTCTCAAGACCTACGTGCGGATTCCTCGCGACGCGCACCGGCGCAAGATCACACGGCGTGCGGTCTTCGCGCGCGACCGCTGGACATGTCAGTACTGCGGCCAGGAACGGGGCAACCTCACCGTCGACCACGTGATCCCCCGTTCCAAGGGCGGCGGCTCGGGCTGGGACAACATCGTCACCTGCTGCGCGCCGTGCAACCGCCGCAAGGGCGATCGTCTACCGCGCCAGGCCAATATGGTTCCGCGTCACGTGCCACGTACTCCCGGGTCGACCATCTTCATCCACGTAGCCGCGCCGGTGATCCCGCGCGCCTGGGAGCAGTACCTCGCCACCTGAGGAGGCCGAGCCCGCCACCCGAGCCGACCTGCGCGCGCTGCGCCGGTGGATCCTGGTGGCCGGCGTGTGGGCAGTCGCGGCCACCGCCGTGGCGCTCATCGCGCTGCTCGACACCTCAGACTCCGATGCCAAGCGAACCGCTCGCGGCGCGGCCGACCGCAACGCATCGCTCGAGCGGCGTCAGCAACGGCTGGGAAAACGCCTCGGTGCACTCGACGCTCGGATCGGGGGCTTGGCACCCGCCGTGGACGTGTCCAACCTCGAAGCCCGCCTCGGGCGTGTCGAGGGAGCGGCCACCGCCGCGAAGACGGCGGTCGAGCAGGCGCGCGACGAGCTGACCGATCTCGGGAAGAGGGTAGGGACGCTCGAGGACGCTCCGCCCTCCACCGGCGTCGAGACGGGGTCCGCCGAGCCCAACAGCTCAGAGCCGCCGCGCTAGCTCCAAAGCGCCGGATTCCCTCTAACAAGACCGGGGGGGCGCCCTTTCGGACGCCCCCCGGGACTTCGGCGTTGCTGGACTTCAATCGCGTGGCTTACGGGCACCGAGCCCGGGCCGGAGGGACAAGTCCCAGCCCACCACTGCGAACGGTGTCGCGGTTGGACTCCGCTCGACGGGTCCAGTTGATCCCCAGGTCGGTGCTCGCCGGAGAGTCTTCGGTGCGGTGCTCACCAGAACAGCGTTCTGGCTGCGCTCCTCCCCGAGACGTTCCGGCTGCGCTCCTTCCCAGTATCCGGTCTAGCGGCCGGACACCTCCAGAGTCCCGAATGTTCTGTCAATCAAGTTAGGACCACCTCCTTTCCCTGGTCCAGGCATTCTGGCATACGGCGCGGCGCGCAACCCAACACCCTCGGGAGGAGCGCAGGCCGATCGTCGATCGGCCGAGCACCGCACCGGTGATTCTCAGCCGGGAGCGTCCGGATCGTCCTCCTCGGGGGACTCGATCTCGGCCGGGTCCACGTCGATGCCGCCGATCGGCGCCCCGGGAGGCCCCCCCTGCGGCTCCGCGGGCAGTGCGTCGATGGGCACGACGCCATCGCCGTCGCCTTGCACCAACGCCGAAGTGTCGGCTTCGTCCTCCATGACCAGGGCGACGGCGCTCACCCGGTCGTCGTCGCGCAAGTTCATCAAGCGCACCCCCTGGGCGGGCCGGCCCTGCCGCGAGATCCCCTTGACGCTCGTGCGCTGCACCATGCCGTTCTGGGAGATGAAGACCAGGTCCTGGTGCTCGCGGACGATCAGGGCTCCGGCCACGCCGCCCTTCTTCTCGGTGAGGTGGATCGTCTTGACGCCCATCGCGCCACGGCCCTTTACCGGGTACTCGGAGACCAGGGTGCGCTTGCCGTAGCCGTTCTCGGTGATCACGAGTAGCTCCGTGTCGTCGCGCGCTATGTCCATGGCCAGCACGCAGTTGTCCCCACGCGAGACGTTCATCCCCCGCACGCCCGCGGTGTCGCGGCCCATCGGCCGCGCCTGGTCGGAGTTGAAGCGCGCCGCCTGGCCGGACCGCGAGACGATGATGATGTCGTCATCGCCGTCGGTACGGCGGACGGCGACGAGCTCGTCACTGTCGCGGATCTTGATCGCGATGATCCCGTCGGCCTTCATAGGGGTGTTGTAGGCACCGAACTCCGTCTTCTTGACCTGGCCCTCCTTGGTGGCGAACACCAGGTACCTGCCCTCGGTGAAGTCGCGGGTGGAGAGCACGGCACGCACGAACTCGCCGTCGCGCAGCGGGAGCACGTTGACCAGTGCCCGCCCCTTCGCGGTGCGTGAGGCCTCGGGCAGCTCGTAGACCTTCTGCCGGTAGACCTTGCCGCGGTTGGTGAAGAACAGGAGGTAGTCGTGCGTCGAGCACACGAACAGGTGCTCGATGTAGTCCTCGTCCTTCATGTTCATCCCGGACACTCCGACGCCGCCGCGGCGCTGCGTGCGGTAGGTGGCCAGCGGCAGCGACTTGATGTAGCCCGACCGCGTGATGGCGATCACCATCTGCTGGTCGGCGATCAGGTCCTCGATGTCGATGTCGTCCTCGGAGTGGGTGATCTCCGTGCGCCGCTCGTCGCCGTAGGCGTGGCGGATCTCGAGCAGCTCCTCCTTGATGATGTCGCGCACGCGCTGCTCGTCGCCAAGGATGGCCCGCAGCTCGCGGATGCGCTCGACCACCTCGGCGTGCTCGTCGCGCAGCTTGTCCGCCTCGAGCGCGGTAAGCCGTTGGAGGCGCAGATCCAGGATCGCCTGGGCCTGGATGCGCGTGAGGTCGAAGCGCTCCATCAGGCCGTCGCGGGCCGCGTCGGGATCGGCCGAGCCGCGGATCAGTGAGATCACGGCGTCGATGTCCGCGATCGCGATCAGCAGGCCCTCGAGGATGTGCAGCCGTGCCTCGCGCTGGCGCAGCTCGTGCTTGGTCCGGCGCACCACGACCTCGCGCTGGTGCTGCGCGTACTCGCCGATCAGCTCTCGCAGCGAGAGCACCTTCGGTACCCCGTCGACCAGCGCGACCGTGTTGACGCCGAACGTGCTCTGCAGCGGCGTGAACTTGAAGAGGTTGTTGAGCACCACCTTCGGGATGGCGTCGCGCTTGAGCTCGATCACCAGCCTGATGCCGTTCTTGCCCGACTCGTCGCGCAGGTCGGAGATCTGGGGGATGCGGCCGTTCTGCACGACCTCGGCGATCTTCTTGATTAGGCCCGACCCGTCGTTGCGCCCGTCGCCCTTGGACACCTGATAGGGCAGCTCGGTGACGATGAGCGCCTCCTTGCCGCGCCCGATCTCCTCCGTGTGCGCGCGGCCCTGTACGACCACGCGCCCGCGCCCGGTCTCGTACGCGTCCTTGATGCCCTGCCAGCCCTTGATCACGCCGCCCGTCGGGAAGTCCGGGCCCTTGATGTGCTTCATCAGGCCGGACACGTCGATCGTCGGGTCCTCGATGTAGGCGACCACGCCGTCGATCACCTCGCGCAGGTTGTGCGGCGGGATGTTGGTGGCCATGCCGACGGCGATGCCCGCCGAGCCGTTGACCAGCAGGTTGGGATACCGCGACGGCAGCACCGAGGGCTCGAGCCGGGCGTCGTCGTAGGTCGGCGTGAAGTCGACGGTGTCCGCGTCGATGTCGCGGAGCATCTCGGTGGCCAGCCGCGCCAGGCGCGCCTCGGTGTATCTCATCGCGGCTGCCGAGTCGTTGTCGATCGAGCCGAAGTTGCCCTGTCCGTCCACGAGCGGCTCGCGCATCGCGAAGTCCTGAGCCAGGCGCACGAGCGTGTCGTAGATCGCCGAGTCGCCGTGCGGGTGGAACTTCGACATCACCTCGCCGACGGTCGCGGCGGACTTCTTGTACGGACGGCTCGGTCCCAGGCCGCTCTCGTGCATCGCATAGAGCACCCGGCGATGCACGGGCTTGAGTCCGTCGCGCACGTCGGGCAGCGCCCGCCCGACGATCACGCTCATGGCGTAGTCCAGGTAGGAGGAGCGCATCTCCTCCTCGAGCCCGCGGGGCTCTATGTGGCCTCCGGAGAGGATCTCGGCGCCGGCCATCAGACGTCCAGGTTGGTCACGTCGCGGGCGTTGGCCTCGATGAACTCACGCCGCGGCTCGACCTTGTCGCCCATGAGCATCGCGAAGATCTGGTCGGCGCCGGCGGCGTCGTCGATCGTGACCTGCTGGAGCGTGCGGCGCTCGGCGTCCATGGTGGTGTCGAACAGCTGGTCGGGGTTCATCTCCCCCAGGCCCTTGAAGCGCTGGACGTTGACACCCTCCCGCGCCACGTCGAGCACCTTCTTGCGCAGATCCTCGAAGGACAGCGCCAGCGCCTCGTGCCGGCCGAGGACGACGTCGAAGGGCGGCGTGCCGGCCAGCTGCTCGAGCTCCTTGTGAACGCGCACGAAGCTGCGGTAGTCCTGGCGCTCGAACATGTCGCGGCCGAGCTTGTATGTGGCCGCCGACCCCGAACGGCGCTCCACGACGCGCACGACCAGCTCGTCCTCGTCCTGGGACAGCAGCTCGGTGTCGTAGGGCTCGCCCTCCGGCGGCGTGTTCTTCGTGAGCGCGATCACGCCCTCGGCGTCGGTCACCTCCTCGTCGAGGATCTGCGACTCCTCGAGGAAGGTGATCGTGTCGTGGCCGTACTCGGCCCGCAGCGCCGACGCCCAGCCCTCGTACTGCTTGAGCAGCCGGCCGTACTTCTGCCAGCGCGCATGGGTGAGCTTGAACTCGCTGCCCCGGCGCCCCTTTACGGAGATCCGCTCGAGCTTGTCGCGCAGCAGCGCCTCCTCGAGCTCGGACTCCTTCTCGATCCACGTCTCCTGCCCACCGACCTTCATCTTGTACAGCGGCGCCTTGGCCAGGTAGACGTAGCCCTCGTCGATCAGCGCGGGCATCTCGCGGAACAGGAACGTGAGCACCAGGGTGCGGATGTGCGCGCCGTCCACGTCGGCGTCGCACATGATTATCACCTTGTGGTAGCGAGCCCGCTCGATGTCGAACTCGTCGCGGATGCCCGTGCCGATGGCGGTGATCATCGCCTGGATCTCGTTGTTGCCGAGCACCTTGTCGATGCGGTTCTTCTCGACATTGATGATCTTGCCGCGCAGCGGCAGGACGGCCTGGGTGTTGCGGTCGCGCCCCTGCTTGGCCGAGCCGCCGGCCGAGTCGCCCTCGACCACGAACAGCTCGGCCAGCTTGGGGTCGCGGACGCTGCAGTCGGCGAGCTTGCCGGGAAGCGTCGAATTCTCGAGCGCGGACTTGCGGCGGGTCAGGTCACGCGCCTTGCGCGCGGCCTCCCGGGCCCGCGAGGCGTCGACCGCCTTGCTGATGATCCGACGCGCGTCGACTGGGTTCTCCTCGAGAAACTCGGCCAGGCCCTTGTTCACGGCGGCCTGCACGTAGCCCTCCACGGGCGGGTTGCCGAGCTTGGTCTTGGTCTGACCCTCGAACTGCGGATCGGCGATCTTCACCGAGATGATCGCGGTGAGCCCTTCGCGCACGTCCTCGCCGGAGAGGTTGGGGTCCTTCTCCTTGAGCTCTCCCTTCTGGCGCGCGTAGGCGTTGATCGTGCGCGTGAGCGCCGACCGGAACCCGGACAGGTGCGTGCCGCCCTCATGCGTGTTGATGTTGTTCGCGAACGAGAGCAGCCCCTCCTGGTAGGAGGTGCTCCACTGCATCGCCACCTCGACCTCGCCCACCTCGCCGACGTCGGCCATGTAGACGATCTTGGGGTGCAGTGCGTCCTTGGTGCCCTGGCCGTGGATGTACGCCACGAAGTCGACGATGCCGCCGTCGTACTTGAAGCTGGTCGAGAACCCCTCGTTGCGCTCGTCGCTGAAGTCGATCCGCAGACCCTTTGTCAGGAAGGCCATCTCCCTGAAGCGCTGCTCGAGCGTCTCGCGTTCGTAGTCGATCGTCTCGAAGATCTCCAGGTCGGGCAGGAAGGTGATCTTGGTGCCGCGGCGATCGGTGGCCGCGCCCTTCTCGAGCTCGCGCATCGGCGCGCCGCGCTCGTAGGACTGCGTCCACTCGTGCCCCTCGCGCCAGACGGTCAGCTCGAGCGTCTCGGACAGGGCGTTGACCACCGACACACCGACGCCGTGCAGGCCGCCGGAGACCTTGTAGCCCCCGCCATCGCCGAACTTGCCGCCGGCGTGCAGGACCGTGAGCACCACCTCGGCCGCCGGGCGCTGCTCCTTCTCGTGCATCTCTACGGGAATGCCGCGACCGTTGTCGCTTACGGTGACCGAGTTGTCGGGGTGGATCGTGATCTCGACTTGGTCGCACTCACCGGCCAGCGCCTCGTCGACCGAGTTGTCCATCACCTCGTAGATCAGGTGGTGCAGCCCGCGGACCCCGGTCGAGCCGATGTACATGCCCGGGCGCTTGCGCACCGCCTCGAGGCCCTCCAGGACGGTGATGTCCTGGGCCCCGTAGCTGCTCTTGGAGTCTTCTGCCCTACCGTTGGTCGAGTCCTTCGCCAAGCCGTTCCTTCCGGTCATCCATACAAGAGGAGGCCCCGGCCCGGAACTTCCCGTCCACGGGTCGGGGCACTCAGAACTTCGGCGCTCGATGATAGCAGAGCAGGGGGGCGGCGAACCGCGTGGTCGGTGACAAAATACCCGCAAACGAGCACAATTTGGGCTCGTGGAACGCGATCCTGTTTACGTCTGTTACGGATCTGAGTCAGCGGGCGCCCGTCGCGCGTACCCGAAGTTGGGTCAGAGCCGCTCCGTCCGCTGGTCCCAGCGCCTCATTCAGACGGCGGAGAAGGTCGGTGGCGAGCAGTTCCAACTCACTCGCCCAGACCGCCGATCGGCACTCGATCGTGAGCGTGCCGGCTCGCTCGGCCACCGGCGCCGCCTCGGCGCAGATCGCCTGGCCCGCCACCTCGGGCCACCGAGCCTGGACGCGCGCCAGCAGGGTCGCCGGGGCGGCCTGGGCGGCGGCTTGGCCGAGCGCGGGGCCGAGCGGGAGTGGGCCGGCTCGCCTCACGCGGCTGCCCGCTGCGCGGGACCGGACAGAACCCCGTCGCACACTTCGATGACCGTCGTTCCCGGATCGCGCGCCCCCGGTACATGATCGAGATCGGTGGTCGTCACGAGGCTCTGGCCCTCGGAGCGCAACAGGGCCGACAGGAGCTCTCGGCGGGAGGAGTCCAGCTCTGACATCACGTCATCGAGGAGCATGAGCGGGGGCCTTCCGCGCTCGGCCTGGAGCAGATCGCGCTCGGCGAACAGGAGCGCCAGCAGTCCGACGCGCTGCTGGCCCTGAGAGCCGTAGGTGCGCAGCGGGCGGGCGGCGTGTGTCAGGCGCACATCGTCGCGGTGGGGGCCGTGGGCGGTAAAGCCGCGCTCGACATCGGCCTCATGGCGGGCGGCGAGCTCAGCTCTCAGTCCCTCCGCATCGCGGGCGGCCGATCGCGGGCGGTACTCCAGGCCGGGCTCCTCCCCAAGCCCGAGCTGGGTACCGCGAGCCGCAAAGAGCGGCGCGAGACGCTCCAACACGGCTGCTCGGTCGGCCATCAGCGCCGCCCCGTGGCGCGATAGCTCGGCGTCCCAGGTGGGTAGTGACGCCACCGACGCCGCCCCGGCCCGCAGCCGCCCCAGCAGAGCGTTGCGCTGAGCCAGCGTCCGCGAGTATGCGGCCCGTGTGGTGGCCCGGGCGGGCCACACCGCGGCGACGAGGCTGTCGAGGTGCGCCCGCCGACCAGCGGGTGCGCCCTTCACCAGCTCCAGCCGATCGGGCAGGAAAACGCTCACGAGCGGGCGCTCCACCACTCCCAACAGGCTGTCCACAGCGGCTCCGTCCACCCGCAGGGCGCTGTCCTCACCGGGCGAAAAGCCCGCTTCCAGGAGGTGCTCGACGCCATTGTCGTCTCGAGTTGCCAGCGTGACCCGCGCCACGGCTGTCCCGTGGCGAAGCAGCTCACGATCGGCCGATGTCCGCGGTGACCTGCCGGTGCAACCGAAATACAGCGCTTCGAGCAGGTTGGTCTTGCCGGCGCCATTGGCGCCGGCCACGACCGTGAGGCGATCGCCGAACTCGATCTCGGCGCGCTCGTAGTTACGAAAGTCCCGCAATTGAAGCGCCGTGACGCGCACCGGCTCGCCGCGGGCTCAGACGTTCAGCCGGATCGGCATAACGAGGTAGATGAAGCCTCCTTCGTCGCCCGACTGGATCAGGCCCGGCCGAAGCGGGCTGATCAGTTTGAACACCAACTCCTCGGTCTCCGCACTTTCCAGCCCGTCGCGGAAGAACTCCGGGTTGAAGCCGATCTCCAGTGGTTCGCCCTGGAACGGAACGGGGAGCGACTCGCGCGCCTCACCGACATCTGGCGTCTGAGCGGAGACCTCGAGTGCGCCCTCCGTAAAGGCCAGCCGCAGCGGCGCGTTCTTCTGCGCCATCAAGCTGATTCGCCGGACGACGTCGAGCAACTCGCTCCGCTCCACGCGCAACTCGTGCTCATAGGACTCCGGGAGCAGCTGCTGATAGTTCGGGAACCGTCCTTCCACCAGGCGCGAGGACAACACCACGTCGCCCGCGCTGAAAACGACTTGGTTATCCAGAGCCGTCACTTCGATGGTGGCCGCCCCGTTGGCGGCGGCGATGCGACTCAACTCCTGCAAGGTGCGGGCGGGAACGTTGGCCTCGAGAGTGCCCGCCAGGGCCTCGTCGAGCTTGGTCTCCTTGACAGACAGCCGGTAGGAGTCCGTGGCGACCATGCGCAGTTGCTCGCCCTCAGCCGTGACCAGGACCCCCGTCAGGTGTGGGCGGGTCTCGTCCCGTGAGGCGGAGCGGGCCACCCTTCCGACGGTCTCGATGAACGCGGCGGCCGGAACCGAGAGCGCTGTCGAGGGATCCGGCTGCGGAAGCTTTGGAAAGTCCTCCAGCGGCAACGTACGGAGGTGAAAGCTCGCCGAGCCCGAGATGACCTCGACATCTTGCTTTGACGCGCGATACTCGACCGAGATGGAGTCCTGCGGGAGTGAGCGGGCGACGTCCAGTAGCAGACGCCCAGGCACGACCACGGAGCCTCCGGCCTCGACCTCAACGGTTACGGACGCCCGAATGCCGAGATCGGTATCCGTGGCATGGAGCTCGGCCCGCCCGTCTTCCAGACGGATGAGAACGCCGGCGAGGGTCTGGATCGCGCTCCGGGTCGAAGCTCCTCGCGCAACAACCGCCAACTGCGTCAGAAACGTTTCACGGGAAACGGTGAACTTCAACGAGATCTATCCAGTCTTGTCAGGGGAAGTAGGGGTTGTGGGCAAGTGGAGAGCACCGGGAATATCGGTCTAGAGGCTGGCAGCCGTGGACACAGCCGCTGCTGACAGCCTGTTGATTCTTGCAGTCGAAGCGGAGGTCACTGGGCAACGGACAGTCGCGTGCGGAGGTTGTCAACAGTTCGGGCGAGCTCAGGATCGCTGACGACCTCGGTCGAGACGCTACGGACGGCGTGTAGAACGGTGCTGTGGTCGCGCCCTCCGAAACCTCTACCGATCTCCGGAAAGCTCTCGTCCGTGAGTTCCCGTGCCAGATACATCGCAACTTTGCGTGCTCGGGTTACGGCAGGTCGGCGATCACGTGCAAGCAGAGATTCGATGCCGAGGCCGAAGTGGGCAGCGGTTGCGCCGAGGATCGCGGCAACTGTGCACAGTCCGCGGGGTTCCTCGGGGCCAAGACGAGCGAGCAGCCGGCGTGCCAGTTCGGGTGTGGGGGGCTCGTTGCGCAGGGAGGCGTAGGCCACCACCTGGATCAGGGCAGCCTCCAGGGCACGGACGCTGGTGCTCACCGTTGCGGCGATTTCCTCGAGGACCTCTGGTTGGACCGGCACGGAGTCGACGCGGGCGCGCTTCTCGAGGATAGTCCGGCGCATCGGTAAGTCGGGCGTGTCGAGGGTCACCACCAGGCCGGAAGCAAAGCGCTCGCCGAGTCGTGCCTCGATCCCGTCCAGCTGGTCAGGGCTGCGGTCGGAGGTCATCACCAGCTGACGGCCGGTGTCGTGCAGCACGTTGAAAGTATGAAACAGCTCTTCCTCGGTGCGGGTCTTGTCGGCCAGGAACTGCACGTCGTCTAGGAGGAGGACGTCCACGCCGCGAAAGCTGCGTTTGAACGCTTCGGTGTCTTTGGCGCGCACCGCCTGGACGAACTCGGTGGTGAACTCCTCTACGGTCGCGTATCGGACTGTGAGGCCGGCGCCGAAGCGCGTCACGTAGTTACCGACGGCGTGCAGAAGGTGGGTCTTGCCGAGGCCCGGGCGCCCGTGCATGAACAGTGGGTTGTAGGCCTGGCCGGGCTGTTCGGCGACCGCGAGGGCGGCGGCGTGAGCGAAGCGGTTGCCGTTGCCGATCACGAACTGCTCAAAGGTGTACTTAGGCAGCAGCCGGAGCTCATTCGGGCCCGCCGACGGTACAAATCGGGAAGACGAGATATCGGGCTCGTGGGTCCACTCTCCATCGACCACCTCGACGAGAGCGTCGGGGCGAAAGCCGCGAGCCGCCGCGGCCGATAGAGCGGGAAGGTAGCGGTCACGCACCCAGGTACGGATGTGGTCCGGAGCCCGTACGTAGAGCGTTCGCCCAGCCACACCGGCCAAGGCGAGCGGCTCGAGCCAGATGTGGAACTTGAAGTCGGGAACGTCTTGGCGCAGCTCCTCGCGGATGCGGTCCCAGATTGAATCGAGCTGTTCGCGCACGTGCAAACGCGACCCCCCAAGGGTCAGTTGAGCTAGCGAGACGGACACGAGAGGAGCCGGCCGGCGGGGGCCCTGCTGCCTCGGAGCGGGCGAGTGTACAGGCGTCTGGTGCGATCACTGCCCCGCTTTTCAGAGGGGGCGCGACCTTCGCGCAAATCGCGGGAAAAGTGCCCCCCGGCTCTCCGCCCCGGGTCCCCGGGAGGGGCCGGGCTCACGGGATCCATTCAGCGGACTGGGACCGCGAGCGGATCCCTATACTGGCTGGCTGCCCCGGGGCAATCACCTATGAAACGCACCTACCAGCCCAAGAAACGCAAGCGCGCCCGCACGCACGGCTTTCGCAAGCGTATGAGCACCCGCGCCGGGCGCCACGTCCTGCGCCGCCGCCGCACCAAGGGCCGGCACCGCCTCACCCCGTAGCCATGGCGCCCGCCGGCGAGGGCCGCCCTGGCGCGCGCCGCAAGCGCCGCCGGCTGTCGCGCAGCGGAGAGTTCGATCGCGTGTATCGCGAAGGCAGGTCCCACGCGAGCCGCTACCTCGTCGTCTATTCGTTCCCGCGCCCACCCGGAGGCGATGGTCCGCGCCTCGGTGTATCGGTGGGCAGAAAGGTAGGTGGCGCGGTCGACCGCAACCGCGTAAAGCGCTTGCTCAGGGAATCCTTCTGGTCTGCCGCCGCGGAGTTGCCGGAGGGCTACGACTTCGTGATCGTGGCGCGCCCGCCCGTGCGCGATCTCGTGACCGACCGGGGGGAGGCAGGCATGGCGGAGGCCCTTCAGGAAGTGCTCAGCGGTGCCGGCCTCGCCGGCGGCGAGGGTCCATGACCCCGTTGCGCTCGATCGCCGTGGCGCCGGTCCGTTTCTACCAGCGCGTGATTTCCCCCGCCCTGCCCCAGCGGTGCAGATACCATCCGAGCTGCTCGCAGTATGCGGTTACCGCCGTTGGGCGGTACGGCATACTGAGGGGGTCGGTCCTTGCCGCCTGGCGCCTGCTGCGCTGCAACCCCTGGAGTGACGGGGGCGTCGACTTCGTCGCAGACCAGACCCTCTTCCGCGCGCGCAGGTAAACGCCATGTTCGAACTCGCCAACGTCCTCCAGCCGCTCATTGATGCCAGCGACTCGATCCTGCAGTTCTGGCACGGTGTCGTGGGCAGTTGGGGGACGGCGATCATCCTGCTCACCTTCACGATCCGGCTGCTGATCCTGCCGCTCACCTTCAAGTCGGTGAAGTCGATGCAGAAGCTCCAGGTGCTCCAGCCGGAGATGAAGAAGATCCAGGAGCGGTTCAAGGAAGACCGCCAGCGGATGAACCAGGAGATGATGAAGTTCTACCAGGAGAACAAGGTCAATCCGCTGGGCTCCTGCCTCCCGCTGCTGCTTCAGATCCCGTTCTTCATCTCGCTCTTCTACCTGCTGAAGAGCCCCGCATTCAAGGCGGACATCGAGGGCGCGGAGAGCTTCCTGTTCATCCCAGACCTGGCCGCGCCGCTCACTGGTCACCCTTTCATCCTGGCTCTGATGATCGTGCTCTATGTGGGCACGCAGCTGATTGCGAGCCTCATCACGATGGTCGGTGGCGACAAGAACCAGCAGCGGATCATGCTCGCGCTTCCGTTCGTCTTCGTGATCTTCATCATCAACTTCCAAGCGGGCCTGATCGTCTACTGGGTAACAACCAATGTGTGGACGATCGGACAGCAACTGGTGGTGCGCAAGCTCTACCCGCGGCCCGCGGTGCTGGGCGAGGTGGCCGGCTCCGGCGACTCCAAGGACGGCGGCAACGGCGGTAAGCCGGCCAGAGGCAAGCCGGCGAGCACCGGTGCCGCGGCGGTCGTCGCGAGCGGCGGGAATGGCAGTGGCGCCTCCAAGCCGCCACCCAGTTCGCCACGCAAGAAGAAGAAGCGCTCCGGGCGTCGGCGGTAGCCTCCCTCGCCGGGGTAGCTGATGCCGACGGACTCCGACAGCGAAGCGGGCGCCGACCCGGAGGATCTCACCGTCGAGGCCGAGGGCAAGAGCCTGGGCGAGGCGAAGTGGTTGGCCATGAAGCAGCTGGAGCCCCGCTTTCCCGGGATCACCGCGGAATGTGTGCGGTTCGAGGTCATCGGGGCCGCTGAGGACGAGCCACCCCGCGTCCGGGGAGAAGTCGACCTGGACGCGTGGCGGGAGACCGCGTCGGCGGAGTTGCCAGCCCAGCCGGGCGAGCGTTTGCGCGCTGTGGTCACGCGCGTGGTGCAGGAGCTCGGACTGCACGCGACGGTCGATGTCGAGGAGACGATGGAGGAGCTCCGCGCGACGGTCAACGGCGACGATCTCGGTCTGCTGATCGGCAAGCACGGAGCCACCATCGACGCGCTCCAGCACGTGGCCATGCGGGCTGCGCTTCGCGGGGACGCGGAGCGAAAGCAGGTCGTGGTTGACGCCGCCGGCTACCGCGAGCGGCGCGAGGTGGCGCTTCACCGCGCCGCCGATCGCGCTGTGGCCGACGCGCTGGAGTTCGGCCGCCCGGTCGACCTCGAGCCGATGCGCCCACTGGAGCGCAAGGTCGTGCATATGTACCTGCGCGATCGCACCGACGTCGAGACCCACAGCGAGGGCGACGAGCCCGACCGGCGGCTCGTAGTCAGTCCGTTGCGCCCCGCGGCGTCCTGACCGTTGGGGTGCGAGAGGTGGGCGGGGACCGCCAGCGACCTGGGGGCGCTCATAGGTGGGCGGGGACCGCCAGCGACCTGGGGGCGCTCATAGGAGCGCGGCGCCCGTCTTGACCGTTTCCCGTGAAACGGTGGTCGCCCTGGCGGCGGATTACGGCCTGGGCCAGGAGTCGGCTGCCGCGCTGCACTCGCTGCTGGACGCCCTGAGCGCCGAGGAGGACCCGCCGACGACCGTGCGCCAGCCGGTGCGGGCCCTGGACGTGCACCTGGCCGACAGCCTCAGCGGGCTCGAGGTCGAGCCCCTCGCCGGCCTCGCGGCGGGACCTCGGACCGCGGCGGCGGCGATCGCCGACGTGGGCGCCGGAGCGGGCTTTCCCGGACTGGCGCTGGCCGCCGCTCTACCAAGCGCCTCCGTGGACTTGATCGAGGCCAGCGCGCGCAAGTGCGCCGTGATCCGGCGCTTGGGAGAGGCCGCCGGTATAGCCAACTCACGCGCCGTGCCGGAGCGGGCGGAGGACTGGGCGGCGGCAGAGGGTGCCGGCGCCTACGACGTCGTGACCGCTCGGGCGGTGGCACCGCTGGGGGTGCTGGTCGAATACGCGGCCCCCCTTCTGCGCGAGTCCGGCGCGCTCGTCGCGTGGAAGGGGCGCCGCGATGAGCAGGAGGAGCACGCTGCGGCGCACGCCGCGGCCATCGTCGGACTCGAGGGGGTTGAGATACGCAAGGTGACGCCGTTTACCGGCGCCCACGACCGCCATCTGCATGTTTTCGCCAAGGTGGGTCGCACGCCCGATCGGTTCCCGCGCCGGGCGGGAATGGCGCGAAAGCGCCCGCTGACCTGAGCTGGGATTCGTCGGTCTTCTCGTGCGCCCGCCGCGGAGGGTCCGCCACCTTACGAGGATCGTGAGGCCGAGCACACGCCGTCAGGAGCAACTCGTTCGGGGGCGAACCCACATCCCGGGGGGCGAGTTCCGACCGCCCGCGCCTCTACCTTCCGGGACCGATGGGCACGATCTTTGCGATAGCCAACCAGAAGGGCGGCGTGGGCAAGACCACGACTGCCGTGAACGTAGCGGCCAGCGTCGCCGACGCGGGCTACGAGACGCTACTGGTCGATCTCGACCCTCAGTGCAACGCCACGGTGGGGGTCGGGCTCCCGAAGGACGCGCGGCCCAGCGTCTACGAATGCCTTGGCGGCGAGCTCCGGCTCTCTGAGGCGGTCCGCCCAACGGCTTTCAGCGGCCTCTCGGCTGTGCCCGCGACGCCCGACCTCGCGGGCGCCAACGTCGAGCTCCCGCGCCTCCCCGGATCGGAGACGCGGCTACGCGATCAACTCGGTGACGTGCGCGAGCGCTTCCTGTTCACCATCCTTGACTGCCCGCCTTCCCTCGGCCCGCTCACCGTCAACGCGCTCGTGGCTGCCGACAGCGTCATCGTGCCCGTGCAGACCGAGTACTTCGCGCTCGAGGGCCTGGCGGGCCTGCTCGACACGCTCTCCCTGATCCAGCGCGAACTCAACCCCCGGCTTACCGTGGCCGGGATGATCCTCACGATGCACGACGGGCGGACCCGCCTGGCCCAGGACGTCGAGCGCGAAGTGCGCGAGCACTTCCCCGAGCTGGTCTTCGACACCGTAATTCCCCGCAACGTGCGCCTGGGAGAGGCGCCCAGCTTCGGCGTCCCCGTGATCCGGCACGCGCCCCAGAGCGCCGGATCGGCCGCCTACATGAAGCTCGCACGCGAGGTGGCCGCCCGTGCCTGACGCGGGCTGGGAGGCCAGACCAGGGCAGCGCGGCATGGGCCGCGGGCTGGCGGCGATCCTGCCGCGTTCTCGCGCCGACGAGTCCGGCCTGCGCGAGATACCGCTCGACCTCGTCAAGCCCAACCAGCGCCAGCCACGCCGGGAGTTCGACGAGGAGGCCCTCCTAGCGCTGGCGGAGTCGATCCGCTCGCGCGGGATTCTCCAGCCGGTCGTCGTCCGGCCCGTGCCGGGTGGCACATTCGAGCTCGTGGCGGGCGAGCGCCGCCTGCGCGCCGCGCGCCTGGCCGGCCTCGACCTGATCCCTGCGATGGTCCGCGAGACCGAGGACTGGGAGCGGCTCGACCTCGCCCTGGCCGAGAACATGGCCCGAGTCGATCTCAATGCGGTCGAGGAGGCGCGCGCCTGCGCGATGCTGGTCGATGACCTGGGTCTCACCAAGGGCGAGGTCGGCCGGCGGGTAGGCAAGAGCCGCGTAGCGGTGTCGAACCTGATCCGGCTGCTCGAACTGCCCGACGAGGCGCTCGAACTGATCGAGGCGGGTGGCCTCAGCGAGGGTCACGGCCGCGCCATCCTGATGTGCAAGGACCACGAATCGCGCAAGCGCCTGGCCCGCGACGCCCGCGACCAGGCCTGGTCGGTCCGCGAGACCGAGCGGCGCGCCAAGGGCCTCGAGGAGGGCATCCCAAGCCGTTCGACGCAGCCGCGCCAGAGCCACCCCGACCTGGCCGATGCATTGGGCGCCGCCGAAGACGCCCTGACCGCGGCGCTGGGACAAGAGGTGAAGGTGCGCGCGAAGGGCGACGGAGCAAAGGCCGAGCTGGTCTTCGACACCCCGAGCGATGCGATCGAACTGGCGGAGCGCATACTGCGCCGCCACGGCACGGCGCTGTCAGAAGCCGCCTGAGCCTCGAAAAACAGCGGGGTGCGGGGGTCGTGCTTCGGGTTTGTGTTGTTCGAAGGGCTCTTGGTCGTACGGCGAGTCTGGCAAGGACGCAGGGAGCGGACAAGCCTTCAGGCTGTCCGCGACCGAGGACACCGCCAGACGAAGCCATACGACCAAGAGATGGGCGATCCTGGACTCGAACCAGGGACCTCGTCCTTATCAGAGACGCGCTCTAACCAGCTGAGCTAATCGCCCTCGGGGCGCGCGATTCTAGCGGCACGGGCGCTGCCCGCCGAGCGGGGGTGGCGGGTCGCCGGTGGCGCCGAGGCGCATGACTAAACTGTGGCTCCGGTCCCGGCTCTCATACGAGGAGCACTTTCGCGCTCATGCAGGAGATGGTCATCTACGGAGTGAGCTTCGACATGGTCGGCAAGCAGCCGATCGTGCTCCTGAAGACGCGCGAGGGCAACAAGTTCCTGCCCATCTGGATCGGCCATCCCGAGGCTGCGGCGATCCTCATGAAGCTCCAGGGCGCCAATACTCCGCGGCCCATGACGCACGACCTGATCAACGACGTACTGTCCGAGCTCGAGGTCTCCTGCACGCGGGTCGCCGTTACCGAGTTGCGCGAGAACACCTTCTACGCGGCCATCACGTTGCAGATGAACGGCCGTGAGATGGAGATCGACTCGCGCCCCTCCGACGCCCTGGCGCTGGCGGTCAGGACCGGCGCCTCGATCTTCGCCGCCGAGGACGTGATCTCCGAGTCCGCGATCGAGTTCGAGCACGAGGTCGAGGACCAGGAGGAGGTTGTCGAGAAGTTCAAGGACTTTCTCGACAACGTCTCGCCGGAGGACTTCGCCGGCGAGGCCGGCGAGGCGGACGAGACCAGCTAGGCCGGGGCGGCCTCGGCGCGCTCGAAGGCCAGCGCGAGGATGCGCCCCACCAGTTGGTCGAAGGTGATGCCCGCGGCCTCTGCCGCCTGGGGGAGAAGGCTGGTCTCGGTCAGCCCGGGGATCGGATTGGCCTCGAGCACGTACAGCTCGTCGGAGGCGTCGAGCATCAGGTCGACGCGGCTGAAGCCGCTGCACCCGAGGAGGGTGTGGCAGGACAGCGCGAGCTCCTGGGCACGGTCGGTAACGCCCGCCGGCAGCTCTGCCGGGCAGACGAAGGCGGTGCGCCCGATCTCGTAGCGCGCTTCGAAGTCATAGAAGTCCTCCTCGCGCGGCACCGCCTCGACCACCGGCAGAGCCTCGGGTCCGGCGGCGCCGTCGAGCACGGACACGGCCAGGTCACGTCCCTCCACGTGCCGCTCGAGCAGCACCCGTCCGTCGTAGGAGAACGCAGCCACCAACGCGGCGGGCACGTCACCGGGCGTGCCCGCGAACTTGATGCCGAGCGCGGAGCCCTGGCTGGAGGGCTTGACCACGATCGGGAAGTCCAGCCGCGCCGCGATCGCGGGCAGAGCCTCCGCGGCGCCCAGCTCGCGAAACGCCGTCTGGGTGAAGGCGAAGAACTCGGGCGTCGGTATGCCGGCTTCGAGCAACAGGTGCTTGGTGAGCACCTTGTCGGTGGCCCGGCTGCAGGCGAGCACCCCCGAGCCGGTGTAGGGCAGAGCTAGGATCTCCAGCAGCTCCTGCACCGTGCCGTCCTCACCGCCGCGACCGTGGAGGGCCACGAACGCCGCGTCGGGGCCCTCCTCACGGAGCCTGCGGATGAGGTCGTGGCCTACGTCGATCCCCACGACCTCGTGGCCCAGGCGCTCGAGGGCATCCTCTACGCGCGCCCCGGAGCGCAGGGACACCTGACGCTCGAGGGAACGCCCGCCCTTGAGCACCGCGATGCGGCTCACGCGCCACCCGCGCGCCGGCCGCTGGTCGGCCTTCGCGGCAGCTCGACGACCCGGCCGCCCTCGGCTTCGGGCTCGCGCACCTCCTCCGCCCTGACGGCGCCGAACTCCCCGGTGAGCGTGCCGTAGAGCGCCACCTGCTCCTTGATCACCTCGCCGATCCGGCGGATGCCCTCCCGCAGGCGGTCCTCACCGCAGCCGGAGAAGTTGAGGCGCATCGAGCTGTGTCCCCGGCCGTCGAGGAATGCCGCGGCGCCGGGCACGAAGGCCACGTTGTCCCGCAGCGCCCGCGCCAGCAGGTCATTCGTGTCGATGTAGTCGGGCAACGTGGCCCAGATGAAAAGGCCGCCCCCCGGCCGCGTCCACTCGGCTTCGCCCGGGAAATGGTCGGCGAGAGCGTCGAGCATCGAGTCGCGGCGGGCGCGGTAGATCTCGGTGAGCGAGTGCACGTAGTCGCGCCAGTCTCCGTGCTCGAAGTACGCCTGCACCATCAGCTGCGACAGGGTGGAGGTGCACAGGTCGGCCTCCTGCTTGCCCAGGTTGATCTTCTCGAGCACCGGCGGTGGCGCCACCACCCACCCGAGCCGGATGCCGGGCGAGAGGATCTTGGAGAACGTGCCGAGGTACATCACGAACACTCCGCCGTCAAGGGCGTAGAGCGGTGAAAGCGGCTCGCCCTCGTAGCGCAGCAGCCCGTAAGGGTTGTCCTCGAGCACCAGCACCTCGCGCTGGTTGGCGACCTCGACCAGCCGTCGCCGCCGCGGCAGCGACATCGTCACCCCGGCCGGGTTCTGGAAGCTCGGGACCGTGTAGATGAACTTGGGCCTGCGGCCGTCGCGGTCGAGCCGGGCCAGCGTCTCCTCGAGGAGGTCGACGCGCATCCCGTCCGCGTCCATGTCCACCTGGACGACATCGGCCTGGTAGGCGTTGAACACGGGTACGGCCCCCGGGTAGGTGGGTCCCTCGGCGATGATCACGTCGCCCGGGTCGACGAGCGTCTTGGTGACCAGGTCGATCACCTGCTGGCCGCCGGTGGTCACCACCATGTCGTCGCGGTCGGCGCGCATCCCCTCGGCGGCCATCACCTCCGCGATGCACTCCTTGGTCTCTTCCAGACCGTCGGTGGGCCCGTACTGCAGGGCCTTGGCACAAGACTCCTCGGCGATCCTCGCGGTCACCGCGGCAAAGGTCGCGGGAGGGAAGGTGGAGGTGTCGGGGAGCCCGCCGGCCAGGGAGATCACCTCGGGCCGGGCGGTGATGGCCATCAGATCGCGCATGGCCGAGGATGTCATCACCCGGGTGCGGGAGGCGAAGAGGCCCGCATAGCGCTCGAGATCGCGCGAAGTGGAGCGCGGCGGAGGTTGTTGCGGAGAGCTCATTGGCTTTGGTTTCGCCGCTGCGGCCGGGCGTCCTCGCGCCGGGGGAGGGCTTTGCCGGGGCGGTGGCGCCGCCGTCGCGGTCGTCTATCGTGGCCGCCGAAGCGTACCGGTCGGATCCCTCATCTCATGAGTCTCGTCCTCGACATCGGCCAGGGCGCCGGCCTGGCCGGTGCCAGCGGCGTGCGCCCGTTCCTGCCGCCGCTGCTGGCGGGCGCTCTGGCACGGGGAGACATCGGACTGGACTTCGACGGGTCGGGCTGGCAGTTCCTCGAGTCGCCGGGCTTCCTGTTCGTGGTGCTGGCACTTGCCGTGGTCTCGTACGTTGCCGAACGTTCAGGGGCGAACCGTCGCGCCCTCGGGCTTGCCACGGCGGTGATCGCGGCCGTTTTCGGAGCGCTGCTGTTCGCGGGCTCGCTGGCGGCGGGGGACCGGCCGGCGGCGGTGGGCATCGTGGCCGGCGTGCTCTGTGCCGCGCTGGGCTACGCGGCGGTGAGCGGGCTGCTCGAGCGTGCGCGACGGCGATTGGATGAGGGCGCTGCCGCACTGCTCACCGCCTACGCCGACGCCGCGGCCCTCGTCCTGGCGGCGATCGCGATCTTCGTCGCACCGGTCGCCCTCCTGGCACTCGTGGCGTTCGCCGTGCTGCTGGTCCGCGGACGGGGCAAGGGCGAGCGCAAGTACGCCGGCCTGCGAATCCTGAGATGAGCGCACCGGCCAAGGTGGTCCTGGCGGTGATCGACGCTCTGGACCCGCAGGCCCTCAAGCGGGCTGTGGCCGACGGCCGCGCGCCCGCCCTCGAGGCGATCATGGACCGCGGCGTGTACGTGGACGACTGCGTGTCCACCTTCCCTTCGATCACCCCCGTGGCGGCTTCCGCGATAGCCACGGGCCTCGGTCCCGGCGAGTCGCTTATCCCGTCGACGAACTGGTTTCATCGCGGCGAGGAGCGCTACGTGGAGTACGGCAGCTCCTTCCCGGCCTCCCGCGTCTTCGGTGTCTTTCGGGCCCTGATGGACACCGTCTACAACATGAACCACGCCCACCTGACCCAGGACCGGCGCACCGTGTTCGAGCACCTCGACGACGCGGGGATACGCACCGCGTGCACCACCTACCTGATCTACCGCGGCCGCCACCGCCACGAGCCATCCACGGACTCGCCGTACAGCCGGCTCGCCGAGGCGGCTCAGTTCCGCCACGCGGTGTGGGGCGCGCGCGAGCTCTTCTACGCGGACATCTTCGACTCGCAGGGCACCGGCTGCTTCTCCACCCTCGGGATGCCGGGCCAGCGCGACCGTCACGCCGGCTGCGTGGGAGCGCACCTGGTCGAGAACGACCTGTTCGACTTCCTGCTCTTCTCGCTGCCCGACAACGACACGTACTCGCATCGCGCCGGGCCGACCGAGCAGCCCCATTCGATAGCTGAGGCCGATCGATCGCTCGACCGGTTGATGCACGCTGGGGGAGGCCCCGAGGCCTTCCTCGACGAACACGCGGTGATCGTGATGTCCGATCACTCCCAGAACCCGATCGAGACGAGCGTGAGCCTGGCCGGCGCGCTGGCGCACCGGCGCACCCTGCTGCCCTCCGACCCGGCGCCCGAGGAGGCCGAGATTGCGGTGTGTCCAGCCGCGCGCTCCGGGCAGGTCTACGTCCTCGACGAGGATCGCCGTGCGCGGCTGGCCCCCGAGATCGGGGAGGAGCTGGTACACGTGGCCGGTGTCGATCTGGTCATGTGGCAGGCGAACGGCGAGGGGGTTGTGCGCAGCACGCGCGGCGAGCTGCGCTTCGCTCCCGGGGGGGAGCTCGAGGACTCCCGCGGGGCCCGCTGGAGCGTGGAGGGCGAGGACGCGGTGCTCGACCTCACGATCACGGGCGGCCGTGTGCGCAGCGGCGACTACCCGCATGCGCTCGGCCGCCTCTGGTCGGCGCTCACCTGTCCGCGCGCGGGTGACGTGTTCGTGTCCCTTGAGCCGGGGTACGAATTCGCCGACTGGGGTGGGCACGACCACGTGGGCGGCGGCAGCCACGGCTCGCTGCACCGCTGTGACTCGCTCGGGGTCCTGCTGATGAGCGGCATCGGCCCCAAGCGCGCCGACGCCCGCGAGCGCTGGTCGATCGAGGACGTCACCCCGATGATCCTCGAGCACTTCGGGGTGGGTACGTGAGCGATTCCGCGTCCGTGCGAAATCCCTCTGGGGCCGTGAGCGATTCCGCGTCCGTGCGAAATCCCTCTGGGGATGTGAGCGATTCCGCGTCCGTGGCGGAGCGCCCCGGCCCCAGGCGCGTCCGGGCGGGGCTGCGCCGCCGTCACAATTGGGTGCAGCTGCTGAAGTTCTGCGCTGTCGGCGGCTCCGGCTACGCGATCAACCTCGCCGTGTTCGCGCTGACCTTTGGGCTCGCGGGGCTGCACCACCTAGTGGCCGCGACGGCCGCGTTCGCGGTGGCGGTGACCAACAACTTCTGGTGGAACCGGCACTGGACCTTCGGCGCGCGGGACGGGCACGCCGGGTTCCAGGCCGCCCGCTTCCTAGGGGTCAGCACCGGCGCGTTTCTGCTCGCGGCCGCGGTGCTCGAGGTGCTGGTCACTGTCTTGGGCCTGCCGGAGATCGCGGCTCAGGCGATCTCGATCGCGGCGGCCACGCCACTCAACTTCGTCGGGAACAAGATGTGGAGCTTCGGTACCGCCTCGCGCGGGCTCTGAGGCGGGCGCCGCTCCTCGCCCTCGTCGTGCTGGCGGGGTGGGCCGCCGGGGCGGTGCAGCCGGCGCTGGCCAAGCCCGAGCTCGAGCGGCCCCCCTCGCAGACCGCGCCTCCGCCGGGATATGAGCTGAGCGCAGTCGAGGCCGTGCGCATCGCGGGCCGGGGGGAGAAGGTTCGCGCGGAGCGCGGGCGCCACCGCGGGTTCGCTCCCACCGCCTACACGCGCGGACCCGGTCGATGGCAGGTGAGCTACTTCGACTCCGAGGCCCGCGAGGTGGCGCAGGTACGCGTCGACGACGCCACCGGCGCGATCCTCGAGGAGTGGACTCAGGAACAGGTCGCGTGGACGATGGCCCGTGGCTACGAGGGCGCCTTCGGGCGCAAGCTCAACTCGCCGTGGATCTGGATCCCGCTGTGCGTGTTGTTCCTCGTGCCGTTCGTCGACCCGCGCCGGCCCTTCCGGCTGCTGCATCTCGACCTGCTGGTGCTGCTCGCCTTCGGGGTCTCGCACGTGTTCTTCAACCGCGGCGAGGTCGACACGTCGGTGCCGCTCGTGTACCCCGCGCTGCTCTACCTGCTCGCCCGCATGCTGTGGGCGGGGTTCCGCCCAAGGGAGCGCAGCCAGCGCCTGCTGGCCTTCGTTCCCGCCACGTGGCTGCTGGTTGCGCTCGTCGCGCTGGTGGGCTTCCGGGTCGGGCTCAACGTGATCGACTCGAACGTGATCGACGTGGGCTACGCCGGGGTGATCGGCGCGGACAGGATCGCGGACGGCGACCCGCTCTATGGGCCCGGCTTCAGTGACGACGTCGAGAGTGGCGACACCTACGGCCCTTTCACCTATCTGACCTATGTGCCCTTCGAGCAGGCGCTGCCCTGGAGCGGAGCCTGGGATGACCTGCCGGCCGCACACGGCGCGGCGATCGCCTTCGATCTGATCACCCTGCTTGGGCTCGTGGTCCTCGGCCGCCGGCTGCGCCCGGGAAAGGAGGGATATGAACTCGGCATCGCCCTTGGCTACGCCTGGGCGAGCTACCCGTACGCGCTGTTCGCCCTCCAGACCAACTCCAACGATGGCCTGGTGGCGATGTGCACCGTGCTCGCGCTACTCGCTCTCACGGGGGAGCGGGGCCGCCACGCGGTAGGCCGGGGTGTAGCCGTGGGCCTGGGGGCGACTGCCAAGTTCGCCCCGCTGGCGCTGGCACCGCTGTTCGCCGGCGGGCTCACGTCGGTCGCCGCGCGCAGGCCTGGGCGCCGGGTGCTGCTCTTTGGCCTGGCGCTGCTCGGGGTCCTCGCGCTCGCCGTTCTGCCGTTCTTGCCTGAAGGGGGTTTGCGCGAGCTCTACGACCGCACTGTCGGCTATCAGGCCTCACGCCCGTCGCCCTTCAGCGTCTGGGGCCAGCACGAAGCGCTGGGATGGCTGCAGACCGCGGTGCAGGCCGGGGCGGTGGGTCTCGCCCTGCTCGTGGGTGTGGTGCCGCGCGATCGGAGTCCGCTCCAGGTGGCCGCGCTGGGCGCCGCCGTGATCATCGCGGTGCAACTCGGCGTGACGCACTGGTTCTACCTCTACGTCGCCTGGTTCGCGCCGCTGGCCCTGGTCGCCCTGCTCGGTCCCTACCGCAGCCCTGCGGCGGACGAGCCGCGCCGGCCGTCGCTGCCCTCTCTCGAGCCCGAGGCGCTACCGGCGTGAGAGCGTTCGCGGTGACCGTCCTCGCCGCTGCATTCGCGGTCACGCTGCTCCCCGGCCCGTGGGGCGACGAGAGCGTGACCGACCTGTTGCTGTACCGCTCCTACGCCGACCTATTTCTCGACGGCTCGCTGCCCTACCGGGACGTGGCCTTTGAGTATCCGCCGCTGGCCGCCCCGCTGCTCGCCCTGCCGGGGGTCGTGGGCTCCGGCGACGCTTCCTACCGGCTGGCGTTCGGGGCGATCGCCCTGGCGCTGACGGTGGTGCTGGTCTTGCTGCTGGGCAGCCTGGCGCGGCGCACCGGCGGCGATCCGCGCCGCGCGATGCTGGCCGGCGCTGTGGCGCCCCTGTTCACGGGCGCCATGCTGCGCACCCACTTCGACCTCGCCCCCATGGTGCTCACGCTGGGAGCGCTGCTCGCGCTGGTGTCGAACCGGCCACGCGCGGGCCTGGCCCTGCTGGGCGCCGGTGTGATGACGAAGGGCTTCCCCGTCGTGGTGGCCCCGGTCGCGCTCGCATGGCTGGTGGCTCAGGGCCGGCGCAGGGAGGCGGTTGAGGGCGCCGCCGCGCTGGCGCTCGTGGTGATCGCCGTGGCCGGTGCGGCGGCCGCCCTGTCTCCGTCCGGCGCCGGCGATGCCGTGACATACCATCTGGACCGTCCGGCGCAGGTCGAGAGCGCGCCCGCGATGGTGCTGCTGGGCCTCGACGGCCTCGGCGCCGGGCGCGCCGACATCGTTCACAGCCACCGCTCGGAGGGGGTGGAGCACCCGCTCTCGGCGGCGGGCGTCGCTCTGTTCGCCGGCGTCCTGATCGCAGTGGTGGCACTGATGACCGCGGGCGCCGCCCGCAAGTCCGGGGTGCCTAACGGCGGTGCGCGGCCCGCGGGCCCCCCCGGTGATTCGTCCGCGCGGGCGCTCGTGCTCGCCGCGCTCGGTGCCGTGGCGGCCTTCGCGGCCTTCGGGAAGGTGCTCTCGCCGCAGTTCCTGATCTGGGTGGTGCCGCTCGCGGTGCTGGCATTCGCGTGGCAGATGCCCGCGGTGGCGACGGCTGCCGCGGCTGCCGTGGCGCTCACGCTGGTCGAGTTTCCGGCCCACTACGGGGACGTGGTGCAGCGCGAGCCCGCCGCGCTGTGGCTCGTGGGTGTCCGCGACGTCGTGCTGGGCCTCGCGGTGGCGCTCGTTGCGCGAGAGCTGTTTCTCAGAGGGGCGCCGGCTCGAGGATCTGCGTCATCGCGGTGGCGTTCCCGTCAGGGCCGGCCTCGACCAGCACCGCGTTGAGCCAGGGGTCCTCGTCCGATGTGGAGAAGCGCACGTTGGTCATGGTCAAGAAGCGCGACAGGACCTGTTCGCGCTTGACGCCGATCACCCCGCCCCGCGGGCCGGTCATTCCGACGTCGGTGCAGTAGGCGGTACCGCCCGGGAGCACCCGGGCGTCGGCGGTCGGGACGTGGGTGTGGGTGCCGACGCACGCCGTGACCCGCCCGTCCACGTACCAGCCCATGGCCACCTTCTCGCTCGTCGCCTCCGCGTGCATGTCCACCAGCACGTGCGTCGCCCTGCCGCGAAGATCGGCGAGCGCGGCGTCGATCTCCGCGAACGGTGAGCGGGCGGCCTCCAAGAACACGGTGCCCGAGAGGTTGACCACACCGAGGGCCATGCCGTCGCGCTCGATCACCGCGACGCCCCTGCCGGGACTGCCCATCGGGTAGTTGGCCGGACGCACGATGCGCTCGTCGCGGTCGAGGAACTCGTACACCTCCCTGTGCCGGTAGGCGTGGTTGCCGAGCGTGATCACGTCGGCTCCGGAGTCGAAGATGCCGAGGGCGGTGCGCTCGGTTATGCCGACGCCGCCGGCGGCGTTCTCGCCGTTGACGACCACGAAGTCGGGCCGGTGGCGCTCCCGCAGCCCGGGCATCAGAGCGGCGAGCGCGCGCCGGCCGATCCCGCCCACCACATCGCCGACGAAGAGAAGCCTCACCGGCGCAGTGTGCCACTCGGTGGGCCGCTACCGTGGCCGCTCAATGGCCGACCGGGCAGCCCCAGCAGGAGAGGGATCGCAACGGCCCGGCGCCTCCCTTTCCGGTGCGGGCGGATCGGAGGGGCCCAGTGCCCCTCCTCGCAGCTCCCCCGGGGACGTCGCAGCCGATCCGGCGCCGGTGCTCGAGGCGCGCGGCCTGGTCAAGCGCTACGGCGAGCGCGAGGCGCTGCGAGGCGTCTCCCTGAGCGCAGCGCGCGGCGAGCTCGTCGCGGTGATCGGGCCCAACGGCGCCGGCAAGACCACCTTGCTGTCGATCCTGGCGGGCATCCAGATTCCCGACGAGGGCAGCGTGAGCCGGGCCCCCGCCGAGATCGGCTGGGTGCCCCAGCAGGCGGCGGTCTACGGCAAGCTCACCGTGGCCGAGAACCTGGAGCTGTTCGCCCGCCTCGAGAAGGTCGAGGACCCCCGGGCAACCGTGGAGCGCATGCTCGACCTCACCGACCTGCGTGACCGCGCCGGGGATCAGGTGGGCCGGCTCTCGGGGGGCAACCGCCAGCGCGTGAACATCGCGGTCGGCCTGCTCGGCGAGCAGCCGGTGCTGCTTCTCGACGAGCCGAGCGCGGCGCTCGACCCGCGCCAGCGCGAGCGCGTATGGGAGTTCGTGCTCAGCCTGGCCGAGGGGGGCACGACGGTCATCTACTCCACTCACAACATCCAGGAGGCCGAGCGCCACGCGCAGCGGGTGCTCGTGCTGGCCGACGGCGAGCTGATCTTCACCGGTTCCCCCCGCGAGCTCGAGACCGCGGTCGAGGATGGCGAGGGCGGGCGCGGGCAAGAGGGAGGATCCTCCCGGGGCGGCCGAACGCAGGGCGGCTCCCTGGCCGCCTCCCCGGACTTCGAGTCCGCGTTCGTCGCTTTTTTGCGCCAGAAGGGCCACTGATGCGCTGGCTGCTGCTCAAGGACCTGCGGATCCTGCGCCGCTCGCCGCTGCTCGTGGGCCTGCTGGTGCTCTACCCGGTCGTGATCGCGACGCTGATCGGCTTCGCCCTCTCGCGCGGTCCAGACAAGCCCCAGGTGGCGTTCGTCAACCTCGTGCCCGAGTCGGCTACCGAGATCGAGCTGGGCGGCCAGACGATCGACGTGACCCGGCAGGCCGGGCCCCTGTTTCGCGCGATCGATCCGGTGCGGGTGGACTCGCGCGAGGAGGCGGTCGCGAAGGTAGAGGACGGCGAGGTGCTGGGTGCGCTCGTGATCCCCAAGGACACCACCCGCAAGCTCCAGACCGGGCTCGAGCCGGCGGAGATCGAGGTCCTCTACAACGCCGACGACCCGGTCAAGGCGAGCTACGTGCGTGACACGATCAAGGCCCAGGTGCAGGACGCAAACAGTGCGCTGACCAAGCAGCTGGCCAAAGCCGCGGTGCAGTACCTCGACCTGATCGGCACGGGTGGGCAGTTCGAGATCTTCGGCCGCGAGCTCGACGTGCTGGGTCTCGAACGCGCTGAGCAGATCCTTCGCCGCGCCGCGCAGCAGCTGCCACCGCGCTCGGGCGCCCGCGCCGACGTCGACCGCGTGATCACCTTTGCGCGCCTCGCGCGCGACAACCTCGACCTCTCTGACGAGGTGCTGTCCTCGGTGGGCACGCCGATCTCGGTCAAACAGACCGAGCTCGACGGCGGCGCCACGCCGCTCAGCGCGTTCGCGGTGGCGATCGCGGTCACCGTCTCGCTGATGTTCATCACCCTTCTGCTGGCCGCCGGCGCGCTGGCGCTCGAGCGCGAGGAGAACGCCTTCCAGCGGCTGGTCCGGGGGCTGGTCTCCGAGACCGGGCTCCTGCTGGAGAAGGCCGGCCTGGCGGCGGTCTGCTCCACCCTCGTATGCATGCTGATGCTCGCCGGCCTCGGGCTGTTCGTGGACCTGCGCTGGGAGCGCTTTGCCCTCTGGCTCGCCGGGGTCGGCGCCGGAGCGCTGGCTTTCGCCGCCATGGGCCTGGCGGTAGGCGCGCTGACCAAGGAGGTGCGAGCCGCCTCGCTGCTGTGCGTGATGCTCAGCCTGCCGCTCACCTTCGTGGCGCTGGTGCCCTCCGGCGCGGTCTCGCCGCTGCTGTTCGACGTGGTGCGCTTGGTGTCCGCGGTCTTTCCCTTCAAGCCCACGCTGCAAGCCCTGGACGCCGCCCTCAACGACACGGGCGGGATCGCGGGACGGCTGGCGCACCTGCTCGCGCTGTTCGTCGCGTTCGGGGTGGTGAGCAGGCTCGCCCTGCGGCGCTTCGCCGCCTAGGCGGCGCCCTAGACTGGGTGGGATGGCATTTCCCGCCACACGCATGCGCCGGCTGCGCCAGACCGGCCTGCTGCGCGACATGGTCCGCGAGACCGAGCTCACACCGTCGCACCTGGTGCTGCCGATGTTCGTGGAGCTTGGAACGGACAGCCGCACGCCGATAGAGGCGATGCCGGGCGTCGAGCGCCTATCGATATCCCACGCGGTAGAGGAGGCGGGGCGCGCGCAAGCACTCGGCGTGCCGGCGGTCCTGCTCTTCGGCGTGCCGGCCGAAAAGGACGAGCGTGCCTCGGGCGCCTACGACGACGAGGGCGTCGTGCAGCTGGCCGTACGGGCGATCAAGGACGCCCACCCCGATCTGGTCGTGATCACAGACGTGTGCCTGTGCTCCTACACCTCTCACGGACACTGCGGCGTGGTACGCGCCGACGGGGCGGTGGACAACGACGTGTCGCTCGAGCTGCTGGCCAAGACCGCCATCTCCCACGCGGTCGCCGGGGCCGACGCCGTGGCGCCCAGCGACATGATGGACGGCCGCGTGGGCGCCCTGCGCGCGCAGCTCGACGCCGAGGACCACAAGGACACCCCGATCGTGGCCTACTCGGCCAAGTTCGCCTCGGCGTTCTACGGCCCGTTCCGTGAGGCAGCGGCCTCGACGCCCGCCTTCGGCGACAGGCGCACCTACCAGATGGATCCGGCCAATGCCGACGAGGCGGTGCGCGAGGCCCTGCTCGACGTGGAGGAGGGCGCCGACATCGTGATGGTCAAGCCCGCGTTGGCCTACCTCGATGTGATCCGGCGCGTCAAGGAGGCGACGAGGGTCCCCGTGGCCGCGTACAACGTGAGCGGCGAGTACGCCATGATCGAGGCCGCCGCGGCGGCCGGATACCTGGACCGGCGCGCCGCGGTGATCGAGGCTCTCACCTCGATCCGCCGCGCGGGCGCCGACATCGTGATCACCTACCACGCAAAGCAGGTAGCCGAATGGCTTCAGTGAGACAAACGGGAACGAACCCAGGCACCGCCTCCGTCCGCAACGGCGAGCGGGCAACGAACCCAGGCACCGCCTCCGTTCGGAACGGCGGCGCCGCGATCCCAAAGGTGCGCAGCCGCAAGGACGGGTCCGCCGTGGCGCTCGACGAGCTCGACAAGCGCCTGCTCAACCTCATGCAGGGCAGCTTCCCGCTCGCCCCGCGCCCGTACGAGCACGTGGCGGGGCTGGCCGGGGTCTCAGAGGACGAGGTCATGCGCCGCGTCGGGCGCCTGCTCGACGAGCGCATCATCCGGCAGGTCACCCCGATCTTCGATACTCGCGTCCTGGGCTACGAGTCGATGCTGGTGGCGGCCAAGGTCGATCCCGAGAACCCGCACCGCGCGGCCCGGATCATCAACTCCCACCCCGGCGTCTCCCACAACTACCTGCGCAACCACGACTTCAACCTGTGGTTCACGCTGGCCACCGAGCCCGGCTCGGCGCTGGGCATGCAGGGCACGCTCGACAAGCTGGCCGAGCTCACTGGCGCGGAATCGGTGCGCCAGCTGCCCACCCTCAAGCTGTTCAAGATCCGGATGGACCTCGAGATGGAGAAGGGCACCCGCGATCTGGCCGCCGCCGGGGTGGCCCAGGATCCGATGGAGCCCGACGCCATCGAGCTGTCCGACCTCGACTACGCCGTGATCCGCGCGCTGCAGGGCGACATGCCGGTTCTCAGCGAGCCCTACGCTCCCGCCGCCGAGGAAATCGGGATCTCCCAGGACGAGCTGCTCGCGCACCTGGAGACGATGGTCGAGCGCAAGGCCCTGCGCCGCGTGGCGGCCATCCTCTTCCACCGCCGCGCCGGCTTCTCGGCCAACGGCATGGGCGTGTGGAACGTGCCCGAGGAGCGGATCATGGAGGTGGCGCCGCTGATGGCCTCCTTCCGCGGGATCTCGCACTGCTACCAGCGCCCGACCTACGAGGACTGGCACTACTCGGTCTTCACGATGGCCCACGGGCGCTCGAAGGAGGAGTGCGACGCGATCCTCGACTCGATCGCCGGGGAGACGGGCATCGAGGACCGCAGCACGCTCTACTCCTCGACGGAGTTCAAGAAGATCCGACTCGTGTACTTCACCGACGAGCACAAACGCTGGGAGGCGGAGCACTGACCGGGGGCTGCTCCCCCGGACCACCGCCGGGGGCACACCATCCCCCGGACCCCCCTCCGAAGTGCGCACGCTCACGGGAGCTCTACGCCCGCGCTCTCGAGCTTCTCCCCGGCGGCGTCAACTCCCCCGTCAGAGCGATGAGGGTGATCGGCCGCGACCCGATCTTCGTCGCGCGCGGCGAGGGCGCCGAGCTGTTCGACGTGGACGGCAACTCCTACGTCGACTGGATGCTGTCGTGGGGCCCGCTGATCGCCGGCCACGCCCACCCCGCGGTTGTCGAGGCTGTGAGCGCCGCCGCGTCGCAGGGCACGAGCTTCGGCGCCCCCACCGAGGCCGAGGTCGAGATCGCGGCGGTGATCGTCGAGCGGGTGCCCGGCGCCGAGATGGTGCGCATGGTCAGCTCCGGGACCGAGGCCACGATGAGCGCGATCCGCCTGGCGCGCGCGGCGACGGGCCGCGACAGGCTGCTCAAGTTCGCGGGCGCCTACCACGGTCATGTGGACGGTCTGCTGGCCGAGGCCGGCTCGGGCCTGGCCACCGCCGGCATCCCGGCGTCGCCCGGCGTTCCCGCGTCCCAGGCCGCCGCGACGACAGTTGTCGGCTGGAACGACCGTGAGGCGGTCGAGCGCGCGCTCGGCGAGGGGGGGTTCGCCGCGATCCTCGCCGAGCCCTACCCGGCGAACATGGGCCTCGTGTTGCCCGCGGACGGCTTCCTGGCTTTCTTGCGCGAGCAGGCCGACCGCTCCGGCGCTCTGCTCGTGTTCGACGAGGTGATCTCGGGCTTCCGCGTCGCGCGCGGGGGCGCCCAGGAGCGCGAGGGGGTCACACCGGACCTGACGATCATGGGCAAGGTGATCGGCGGCGGGGTCCCGGCAGCGGCCTACGCCGGCTCGAAGGAGCTGATGAACAGGGTGGCGCCGGCGGGCGACGTCTACCAGGCGGGCACGCTGTCGGGCAACCCGCTCGCCACCGCGGCCGGGCTGGCGACGCTGGCGCTTCTCGACGCGGCCGCCTACGACCGTCTGACGACCCTGGCCGAAGCCTTGGCGAGCGGCCTGCGCGACGCGGGCGCGGTGGCCGGCGTGCCGGTCCAGGTGACCTGCACCACGGGCCTGCTCACCGTCTTCTTCCACGACGGGCCGGTGGCCGACTACGCGGACGCCAAGGCGTGCGACACAGGTGCCCACGCGGCCTTCTGCCGCGCGCTGCTCGACCGCGGCGTGTACCTGCCGCCCTCGCAGTTCGAGACCTGGTTTCCTTCGCTCGCCCATTCCGACGAGCATGTGGAGCGGACCCTGGGCGCCGCGCGTGAGGCCTTCGCGGAGGCCGCACGGTGAGCGCTCTCGCCGAGGTCGCGACCGCTGTCGGCTCCAGCCTGGCCCTTTACGCCAAGGAAGCCCCGGGCCCCGATCGCTTCGCCGCCCCGGGAGCGGACCCCGACCGCCTGTTCGTGCTCGAGGCCGTGTACGAGGGGTACCTGTTGCACTACGCAACCCCGCGCGCGTTCGAGGGGATGGACCCCGACCTGCGGCTGCTGGCCGGAGATGCGCTCTACGCGCTGGGTCTGTCACGCTTGGCGGCGCGGGGCGATCTCGAGGCCGTGGCGGAGCTCTCGGATCTGATCTCCCTCACCGCCCGGGCCCAGGCCGAGGGCCACCCCGAACGGGCCGAAGGGCTGTGGGAGACCAGCGCGCGCGCCCTCGCCGAAGCAGACCCCCGGAGCTCCGCGCGCATTGCGCATGAGCAGGGGGGCTAGTGACACCCGTAGCCATGTTGACTCTATCCTCCAGTCGGCGTTGAATGTGAAGCACACCCCCTCCTCCTGATCGTGGCCGATAAACCCCCCAAGCAGAAGCCGGCGCGCAAGTCGCGCTACACCGCCGATCGCGGCATGGCGGGAGCCTACGAGGGCGAGACCGTGACCCGCCGCCGCTTCATGACCGGAGGTGCACTCGCGGCGGGCGGCATCGCATCCGCGGCATTCGCGCTCCCGGCGCTGGGCTTCGCGGTGGCCCCCCTGTTCTCGGACGGCACGCCGGACCGCTGGCAGGACGTGGGACCCGAGTCCGACTTCACCGCAGCCACCTACGTTCCCAAGGTGATCAACACCGACGCCGAGGTCGGCGAGGCGGGCAAGGCGACGATCTACGTGCGCAAGTTCGACCCCGAGAGCGACCAGCCCAGCCCGAGCGACGTCGACAACGACCTGGAGCCGATCCCCTACGTCGTGATCACCAGTCGCTGCGCGCACCTTGGGTGTCCGGTCCGCTACTACCAGGCCCCGCAGCGGTTCGTCTGCCCCTGTCACGGTGGCATCTACGACTTCCAGGGCATGGTCGGCGGCGGACCGCCCGTGCGCCCGCTGGACCGCTTCGAGGCTCGGGTGGCAAACGGCCGAGTCGAGGTGGGCCAGCGCTTCTCGGTCAACTCGGAGCTCAGGCGCTTCTCTCCCCGCGACCCGTCGAACCACCTCGACGGCCTCTGGCAGTATCTCTACCCGGCGAGGCCCACCACATGAGCAGACTGACCCCACCCCTGCCCAAGTTCCTACGTCCCGCCCCGCCGCGCCCGGCAGAGAAGGAGCACGTCGGCGACAACGGAGCCGGCGAGCCGGGGCGCGCCGACAAGCTGCGCGAGGACGCCGCCGAGAGCGGCGCAAAGGTGATCGGCTGGCTCGACGAGCGCACCGGCACCAGCCCCTTCATGCGCGGGTTCCTCTTCCGCAAGGTGCCCAAGGGCACCAACTGGTTCTACGCGCTGGGCTCGGCCACGATGTTCGCTTTTCTCTCCCAGGCGGTGACCGGCATCTTCCTGGCGATGTACTACAACCCGGACGCGACGCGGGCCTACGACTCCGCCGCGCACATCACCAACGAGGTCTTCGCCGGCGAGCTGGTGCGCTCCATGCACAAGTGGGGCTCGACGGTGATGATCGTCCTGCTGTTCCTGCACATGGGCAGGACGTTCGTATTCGGGGCCTACAAGTACCCGCGCGAGCTCAACTGGGTGATCGGGGTGGTGCTGCTGGTGCTGACCCTCGCGATGGGCCTCACCGGCTACCTGCTGCCGTTCGACCAGCGCTCCTACTGGGCCACGATCGTCGCGGTCAACCTCAACGCATCGGCTCCGCTGATCGGCCCGTTCATTGCCGACTTCCTGCGCGGCGGTGCGGAGTTCAGCTCGATCACGATCACTCGCTTCTACGCGTTGCACATGTTGCTCGTCCCCGGGCTGATCGCGGCGCTCATCGGCGCCCACCTCTACCTGGTGGCCAAGCTGGGGACCACGGCGCCGCCGTGGCTGAAGGCTGAGAAGAAGGAACTCACCAAGGAAGAGATTTGAACGCGCGCGAGAAGGAGGACTACCTCCGCGAGTACTCGATCCTGAAGACCCAGGGCAAGCCGTTCTTCCCCTACGCGGTCTTCAAGGACACCGGGATGGCGGCGATCACCCTCGGCGTGATCATCGTCATGGCGATCCTGTTCGGTGCCGAGCTCGGGCCCAAGGCGGACCCGACGACGACCACCTACTCGCCGCGGCCCGAGTGGTACTTCTTCTTCCTGTTCGAGCTGCTGCGGGTGGTCAAGCCCCCGGCCCTGGTCTTCATGGCCACGCTCGGTATCCCCACGATCTGCCTGATAATGCTGCTCCTGCTGCCGTTCTACGACGTCAGCGCCGAACGGCACCCGCTCAAGCGGCCGATCGCGATGATCGGCGCGGCCGCAACCGTCGTCGCGATGACCTACCTCACGGTGCTCGGCGCCCTCGCCGGCTCGCCGAGCAAGATCGAAGTGGAGGTAGCCGCCAAGTACGAGACGGGCAAGGAGGTTACGTCGTCCCTGGGGTGCCTCGGCTGCCACAAGATCGGCGAGAGCGGCGGCTCGATCGGGCCCAACCTGACCTTCGTCGGTGACCGGCTGGGGCGCGATGCGATCGCGCGCACGCTGATCAACCCAACCGCCCCGATGCCCCCGTACACCAAGCTGCAGCAGGACAACCCGCAGCAGTTCGAGCAGCTCGTGGGCTTCGTCGCCTCGCTCAAGGAGGAGCCGCCTCCGCCGGAGAAGGCCAAACCCGCGGAGCAGGCGAGCCTCGGGCAGAAGTAGCCCCCCTTTGATGTCTCCCGCCGGGACGCTGCCAGAGCCGCAGGTCGAGGCGATGTTCGACCGCATCGCCGGTGGCTATGACCGGATGAACTCCGTGATGACCGCCGGCATGCACCACCGCTGGCGGGAGCGCGCTGCCGATCTCGCCCGCCTCAGACCGGGCGACCGCGCACTCGATGTGGCCACGGGCACCGGCGACCTGTGCGTGGAGCTCGATCGCCGGGTGTCGCCCGGCGGCGAGGTGGTGGGACTGGACTTCTCCGAGAGCATGCTCGAGCTGGCGCGCCGCAAGGCCCCGGGAATCCGCTTCGAGGCCGGCAACGCGCTCGAACTGCCCTACGCCGACGGCGAGTTCGCCGCCGCGACGGTGGGCTTCGGGGCCCGCAACTTCTCCGACCTTTCCCGCGGCCTCTCCGAGATGGTGCGCGTCACGCGCCCGGGGGGGCGTGTGGTGGTGCTCGAGATCACGACCCCGCGGCGCCCGCCGCTGTCGTGGTTCTTTTCGGTGTGGTTCGACCGCGCGGTGCCTGCGCTGGGCCGCCTGGCCGGGGATCCGGACGCCTACGAGTACCTGCCAAGCTCGGTGCGCCGCTTCCCCGGCCCGCACGATCTGGCCGCGGAGCTGGCCGGTGCCGGCCTCGAGGACGTCACCTACCTGCTCACCGCCGGCGGGATCATCGCCATTCACGCCGGCACGGTCTCCGCGCGCCCGTGACCGTCGCGGCCCCACTTGCCCCGGTGCTGGAGGCCGGGGGGCCGGATCTCGTGCGCCGGCTCCAGCTCACCGAGGTACGCCTGTCCGAAGTCGCCGCGAGCCACGGACCGCAGCTGGCGGCGCACGCCTTGGGTACGTTGGACGCCGGCGGCAAGCGGCTTCGCCCGATGCTCGTGTTCCTCTGTGGAGGCACGGCCGGTGACGGGCCGCTGGCAGCGGCCGTCGCCGTCGAGCTGCTGCACATGGCTACGCTGGTGCACGACGACGTGCTCGACCAGGCCTCGCTGCGCCGGGGGCGGCCTACGGTTTTCGCGACCGGCGGGCGCCACGCCGCTACGGCCACGGGCGACTTCCTCTTCTCCCGCGCGTTCGCCGAGCTGGCCCTTACCGGTAGCGCCACAGCGTTGAGCGCGCTGTCGGCGGCTTCCTCCGCGCTGGCTCGCGGCGAGCTGATGCAGCGTGCGGACGCCTGGTCTGCCGATGTGACCAGCGAGCGCTACCTCGAGCGCTGCCGGCTCAAGACCGCGAGCCTGTTCTCGGAGGCGTGCCGCCTGGGGGCGATCCTCGGCGATGCGCCGCGGGACTCGTGGGACGCGCTCGCCGGATTCGGCGGGCGCATCGGCCTGGCCTTCCAGATCCTCGACGACGTGCTCGACGTCGCCGGGCCGGCGCAGCGCACCGGCAAGCGCAGGGGCACCGACCTGCTCGACGGTACGGTCACCCTGCCTTTGATCGTGGCCCGTGACCGCGATCCGGAGCTGAGGCGGATGGATCTACGCGTGGCTGTGACCGATCCCACCCGGGCGGAGGCCGTGTGCGACAGCATCGCCGCGACCGGTGCCCTGGTGCACGCCCGCGAGCAGGCCCTGGCCCACGTGGCCGAAGCCAAGGCGGGCCTGGTCGACCTCGAGCTGCCCGCCGGCCGGCGCAGGGCGCTGGACCTCGTGGCCGACAGCGTGGTGGAACGCTACGCCTAGAAGTCTTCGGGCAGTAGGGCGTCCGAGTCGAGCGCGGCGGTGAAGCGCGCGACCTCTTCCGCCATGTTGGACCGGCAGAGGCGGCGGTAGTCGGCGGTCAGGGCGTCGGTACCCCTGTCGAGCTCCTCGTCGAACGCGTCGACGCTTGCCTGCCCGAAGACACCTTCTCGCCGGTGCTCACATTCCGGGCAGCGGACCTGTACCTGCCAGGTGTCGCAGCTGGCCTCCTCCCAGTCGGTGGGGTAGGCGAGCTCTGAGCCGCAGGCGGTGCACACATGCAGTGCCCGGTCGGGCTCGGCGACGGTACGAAAGCTCGAGTCCTGATCCATGGGCTCCTTGAAGTACACGACCTCGATCGTCTTGCCGCTGGGCAGCATCACGCGCTTCACGTAGTGCGAATCTCGCTCTTCGCTGCCTTCCATACCGCCCGTATCGGCAGGCTCCCAGCCGACTTGAGCAATAGACTGCGCGATCCGTGGTTCTCAGCGATCGCACCATCCGCTCCGAGATCCAGGCCGGGCGGATCGTGATCGAGCCCCACGACGAATCGCTCGTCCAGCCGTCGAGCATCGACGTGCGAGTGGATCGGCGCTTCCGCGTCTTCAACAACTCTCGCTACCCCTATATCGACGTCCGCGAGCCGCTGGAAGGCCTCACCGAGCTGGTCGAGGTGGAGGCCGGCAAGCCGTTCGTCCTTCACCCCGGAGAGTTCGTGCTTGGGCAGACCCTCGAGAAGGTGACCCTGCCCAACGACCTGGTAGCGCGCCTCGAGGGCAAGAGCTCGCTCGGGCGGCTGGGGCTGCTGATCCACTCGACGGCGGGGTTCGTGGACAGTGGGTTCTCCGGCAACCTCACGCTGGAGCTCTCAACGTCGCCAACCTGCCGATCACGATCTACGAGGGCATGCCGATCGGCCAGATCTCCTTCATGCGCATGGACGGCCCGGTCGAGAACCCCTACGGCTCCAACGCCACCGGCAGCAAGTATCAGGGGCCAGGCCGAGCCCACCCCCAGCCGCTTCTATCAGAACTTCGCGCGCTCCGGCGAGGGGTGATCCGTCCCCGAAGCTGGCGCGAATAAACACCGACGCTACGATTTAGCCCGCGGCCGGCCCAACCCCGGGTGCGAGTCGCCCCCCGAAACTTCAGGAGTCTCCTCATGCCGTTCGGCCCCCTCGAGATAGGAATCGTCCTCCTAATCGTCCTCGTAATCTTCGGACCGAAGCGCCTGCCCGACCTCGGCCGTTCGCTGGGCAGCGGGATGCGCGAGTTCAAGGACTCGGTGACCGGCGACAGCAAGAACGACGACAAGGAGCTGCCGGCCAGCGAGAAGGCTGAGCCGGTGCGCAGCGAGAAGGCTGAGCCGGTGCGCAGCGAGAAGAAGTCCGACGCCACGCCCGCCGGCGGCCAGAGCTCGTAAGGGCCCACCCCTCCGAATAGGAAGGCCGCGGACCCGTGCCGCGCATCAGGCCCGTCGACCACGAGGATCGGCTCACGCTGGTCGACCATCTCGGCGAGCTGCGCTCGCGCATCTTCATCGCCATATCGGCGTTCTTCGTCGCGTTCGCGGTGTGCTCATGGCAGAACCACCGGATCCTGGAGATCGTCAACGATCCACTGCCGTCCAACCTGCCCGAGCCGATCACGTTCGGGGTCACCGAGCCGTTCACCACCACGCTCACCAACTCGGCCTACTTCGCCATGCTGCTCGCCCTGCCGGTGATCATCTACCAGATCTACGCCTTCATCCTGCCCGCGTTCAGCCCGATGGAGCGCCGGGTGGCCTCGCCGCTGATCCTGATGGCCCCGGTTCTGTTCGTGCTCGGGGTCGTGTTCTGTTACTTCGTCGTCCTCCCCCCGGCCACGGACTTCCTGCTCAGCTTCAACGCGTCCGAGTTCAACACCCAGGTGCGCGCGCGCGACTACTACAGCTTCGTGATGCTGACGATGGCCGCGATGGGGCTGGGCTTCCAGGTGCCCATAGGCATCATCGCCGCGGTGCGCCTGGGCATCACCACACCGCAGAAGCTGCGCAAGAACCGCCGCTACGCGATCCTCGTGATAGCGGTCCTGGCCGCTCTGCTTCCCACGATCGACCCGATCACGCTGCTCCTCGAGATGGTGCCCATGATCCTCCTCTACGAGGGCAGCATCGTGCTGGCCTCAGTACTCGGGCGCAAGGAGACGGCGGGGGCCGAGATAGCCGCGGCGGAAGGCAGCTAGGCTGCTCGACGCATGCTGTTCGACCTACAGGGCAAGCGCCGCCGGGTGGTGCAGGCCACCTATCTCACCCTCGCGGTCCTCATGGGAGGGGGCCTGGTCCTCTTCGGGATCGGAAGTGACGCGTCCGGTGGGCTCTTCGACGTCTTCGGAGGCGGCAGCGGGGGCAGTGGCAACGGCGACGGCATCGTCGAGGAGCGCGTGGCCAAGAACGAGGAGCTGGTCATGGCCAACCCCGCGGATGAGGCGGCGCGTAAGGCTCTGACCCGCGACTACTACTCACTGGCCGCGGTCCAGCCGGTCGGCGAAGACGGGAGGGTGCCCGAGTCCGGGCAGGACGAGTTGCGCAAGGCCGACGCCAACTACCAGGCCTACCTCGCGCTCGACCCTGAGAAGCCCGACGCCTCGCTGGCGCTCACGGCCTTGCAGATCTATGACCCCAACGCCCTCAACAAGCCCCCGGAGGCCAAAGAGGCGGCGACGCTGCGCGCGCGCGTACGAAACGACCCGGAGTCCTACGTGGCGCTGGTGCAGTACGCGACCCTGGCCGGGGACTCGCGCACCGCGGACCTGGCGGCGCAGAAGGCCGTCGACCTGGCACCCAAGAGGCAGCGCAAGGCCGTCAAGAAGGCGGCCGCGCGAGCCAAGGCACCCGCGGCTACCGGCGCCGCCGGGGCGCCCCCCGCTGCTCCGATGCCCTAACCGGGCGGTAACCCTGCGGCGCTAGAGTTCGCGTCCGAGGGAGCCGACCACGAACAGGAGAAGCGTGAACTTCCACATCCAGGACGCGGAGATCGATGCAGACACCCACGTCATCGAGTTGGGGGGAGAGGTCGACCTCTACACCGCGCCGGAGTTCAAGGAGCGCATGGTCGAGCTGATCGACGGTGGCAAGAAGCGGATCTTGGTGGACCTCACCGAGGCCACGTTCATCGACTCCACCACCCTCGGCGTGCTCGTGGGCGGCGTAAAGCGCCTGCGTCCGAGCGGTGGCGCGCTCGCGCTCGTATGCACCGACCAGAACATCACCAAGATCTTCGAGATCACCGGCCTCGACCGCGTCTTCCCCATCCACGCCACCCGGGAAGAGGCGCTCAGCTCGCTCAGCACAGCGGCGGAGTAGGAAGGTTCGGCTGCGCTCCTCCATGCTGCGACCCGTGAGGGCCGCACCTCGTACAATCCTCGGCCGGCCCCTTCGGGGGCCGTTGCTTGTTCCGGGCCGTTAGCTCAACTGGTAGAGCAGGAGACTCTTAATCTCAAGGTTGAAGGTTCGAGTCCTTCACGGCCCATTGCCGGTCACCGCAAGTACCTATGCGAGCAGGCGCGAAGGGTTCAAGACCCTCGCTCCGGTCCATGCTCGCGACAGCTAGGAACTACGGCTAGCCGCCGCGGCTTCACTCGGTCTGAGGCGGATCCTCGGACAGGCCCGGTTGATCGGCGTCCTCGACGTTGTCGCCCACACCGGCCGGCTCGGAGGCCGTCTCGCTGCCGGCGGGGTACTCCTCGTCCTCCTCCGCCGTCGGCTTGTCGGGACGCTCTCGCTCGCTCGACATCCGTTGCGCCTACCCCTGGCCGGCACCCGGCAAACCGGGCTGCTATGAAGCTTGGATGAGCGAAGAGCTGGCCTGCCTCGACGGCTTCACCGCCCCCGCAGCCGAGACCACCATCCCGGTGACCGACGACGGGTTCCTACGCGGCGACGGCGCGTTCGAGGTAATCCGCGTCTACGACGGGCAGCCGTTCGCCCTCGGCGAGCACTTCGAGCGCATGGAGCGCTCCGCCGAGAACCTTCGGCTGCCCGGCCCCTTCCCCCGTGCGGCCTACGAGCGCGAGATCCCGGCCCTGCTCGAGGGCCGTGGAGGCGCCGACTTCGACGGCTGCCTGCGGCTCGTGCTCACACGCGAGGGGCGGCGGTTGGCGATCACCGAGCCGGCCAAGCTGATGGAGGAACGCGTGCGGCTGGGGTTCGTGACCTACGCACCCACGCGGGTGCTCGACGGCGTGAAGTCGCTCTCCTACGCGGCCAACATGCTCTGCGGGCGGCTCGCCCGCGAGCGCGGGTTCGACGAGGCGCTGCTGGTGACCCCCCACGGGAGGGTCCTAGAGGGCCCCACGGCTTCCCTGTTCTGGGTAGACGACTTCGGCGCGCTGTGCACTCCGCCGCTCGACGACCACATCCTCGCCTCCATCACCCGGGCGCACCTGATGGACCTCGTGGAGGTCACCGAACGGCCGGTCGCCGCGGACGAGCTGCTGGGCGCCCGGGAGGCCTTCATGGCCTCGACCGTGCGCGAGGTGCAGTCGGTGGCGGCCATCGAGGACCGCGAGTTCCCCGAGCTGGGCGAGGTGACCCGCAAGGTGGTCGCGGCCTTTGCGGCGCACGTGGATGACGTGCTCAAGCGCTGCTAGGCGGGAGCACCGCGCCTATGACCGGCCGTCCTCACCCTCACGGGCCGTCCCCTCCGCCTGGTAGCGGATGTACCAGGCCAGGTGGCTCACGACCGCACCGGCCGCACCGATCACGGCGGCGGCCCCGCCCACTAGCTTCTTGGCCAAGCTCGTAGCACTCATCAAACCGGGGGCATCGTATTCGTGCGCATACTGACCGTCATCGGCAACAGGCCCCAGTTCGTGAAGGCGGCCGCGGTATCGCGCCTGCTGCGCGAGGTCCACGAGGAGCTGATCGTGCACAGCGGCCAGCACTACGACGACGAGCTGTCGCGCGTTTTCTTCGACGAGCTCGGGTTGCCCTCTCCGGACCGCCAACTCGACGCGGGCGGGGGCTCGAACACCGCACAGACGGCACGCATACTCGGTCTGCTCGAGGACGTGGTGGCCGATACCGCTCCCGACCTGGTGCTTGTCTACGGGGATACGAACACCACCCTGGCGGGGGCGCTGGCCGCCGCCCAGGCCGGCATTGCCGTGGGCCATGTGGAGGCGGGGATGCGCTCGTTCGACCGCTCGATGCCCGAGGAGCTCAACCGGGTGCTCACCGACCACGCGAGCCGCCTGCTGCTGTGCTCGACCGAGACGGCGATGGGCAACCTCCGCGCCGAAGCCGCCGCCGGGGAGGCATACCTCGTCGGAGACGTGATGGCCGACGTATCGCTGGCGTTTCGCCCGATCGCCGAGGAGCAGTCTACGGTGCTGGCCGACCACGGACTCGAAGCGGGGTCGTACCTGCTGGCCACCGCCCATCGCGCGGGCAACGTCGACGACCCGGTCTGCCTGGAGCGGTTGGTGAGGCTGCTGGAGAGCCTGCCCGGGCCCACCGTCGTTCCCCTGCACCCCCGCACGGCCGTCCGCCTGGAGGCCACCGGACTGCGTGGGCGCCTGGAGGCCGCGCCCGGCATGCGCCTACTCCCCCCGCTCGGCTACCTCGACTTCTTGAAGCTTGCCATGCACGCCCGCGCCATCCTCACCGACTCCGGCGGGGTGCAGAAGGAGGCCTACCTGCTCGGGGTGCGCTGCGTGACCCTGCGCGAGCAGACGGAGTGGGTCGAGACGGTGGAGACCGGCTGGAACACGCTGGTGGGACTCGATGTGGAGGGGGCACTGGCTGCGCTGGAGCGCGGGCCACCCGCTGGGGAGCGGCTCGAGCTGTACGGCGGGGGCCGGGCCGCAGAGCGAGTTCGCGACGTGCTCGGCGCCTACACTCCCCGGCCATGATCGAGAGGAAGCGAAGGGGACACCGCCCCCCTTTGGAAAGCCCATGAAGATCGGCGTCGTCGGCCTCGGCTACGTGGGTCTCCCGCTGGCCCTGGCGTTCACCGAAGAGGGCCACGAGGTGGTGGGCGTGGACGCGGATCCGCGGCGCGTGGGGTCGATCGGCCGGGGCGAGAGCCACATCGAGGACGTGTCCGACGAGCGCCTTCGCGCGGCCGGGGACCTGCTGCGCGCTACCGGCCGCTACGAGGATCTGACCGACGTAGAGGCGGTGCTGATCGCGGTGCCCACCCCGCTCACGCGCAACCGCGAGCCGGATCTGGGCCCGCTCGTGTCGGCCGGCACCGCGCTCGCGCGGGTGCTGCGGGTGGGCCAGTTGGTGGTGCTCGAGTCGACGACCTACCCCGGTACCACGCGCGAGCGGCTCGTGCCGCTGCTCGAAGAGTCCGGGCTGGCCGCCGGACGAGACTTCAACGTGGCCTACTCGCCCGAGCGGGTCGACCCCGGGCGCACCGACCACACCCTGCGTACCACGCCAAAGCTCGTCGCCGGGATCACCCCCGCGTGCCTCGAACGGGCCGTGGGCCTTTACGAGCGGGTGTGCGATCACATCGTCACGCTCTCTGCCCCCGAGCCGGCCGAGCTGGCAAAGCTGCTCGAGAACGTCTTTCGCTCGGTCAACATCGCCCTGGTCAACGAGCTGGCGATGTTGTGCGACCGGATGGGCATCGACGTGTGGGAGGTGGTCGAGGCGGCGGCGAGCAAGCCCTACGGGTTCATGCGCTTCGACCCGGGCCCTGGCATGGGCGGCCACTGCCTCCCGGTCGATCCGTTCTACCTGTCGTGGAAGGCCCGGGAGTACGGCCAGCCCACCGAGTTCGTGGAGCTGGCCGGTGAGGTCAACCAGCGGATGCCGCAGTTCTGCGTGGAGCGGATCTCGCGCGCGCTCAACGACCATTCCAAGTCGGTTCGCGGCTCGCGCGTAGTGGTGCTGGGCGCGGCCTACAAGCCGGGAGTCGCCGACCTACGTGAGTCACCCGCGCTCAAGATCATGCGCCTGTTGACGCAACTGGGCGCCGAGCTGGCCTACCACGACGAGCGGGTGCCCGAGCTCCCCGACCTGGGGTTGGTCAGCGAGCCGCTGCATACGGCGCTCGACGGCGCCGACGTGGCGGTGATCGTGACGGCCCACCCCGAGCTCGACGTCGAGGCGGTCGTGCAGCGGGCGCCGCTGGTGGTCGACTTCCGCGGCGCCACCCGGCACATCGAAGCTCCGAACCTGGTCCGGCTGTGAGCGCGGCGACAGAGGTGGCGGTCGGGGTGGTCGGGCTCGGCTACTGGGGCCCCAATCTCGCGCGCAACTTAGATCGCCTGCCGGGCGCTCGGCTTACCTGGATCTGCGACGGCTCCGACGAAGCCCGCGCCCGCGCCGGCGTCGTCTTCCCCGACGCCGGTGCCTGTGCCGAGCTCGAGGAGATGCTGGCCGACCCCGAGCTCGACGCCGTGGCGGTGGCGACCCCGGTGCCCACCCACGCCGCAGTCGCCGAGCAGGTGCTGGGCGCCGGCAAGCACTGCTTCGTGGAGAAGCCGCTCGCCCAATCGGTCACTGAGGCCGAACGGGTGCTCGCCGCGGCCGAGGAGTCCGGCCGGGTCCTGATGGTGGGACACCTGCTCGAGTACCACCCCGGGCTGGAGAAGCTCAAGGAGTACGCCTCGAGCGGAGAGCTCGGCGACATCCACTACATCTACGGGAACCGGCTCAACCTCGGCAAGCTGCGTGCGGAGGAGAACGCTCTCTGGAGCCTGGGCGCGCACGACGTATCGGTGTTGCTGCGCCTGGCTGGCGAGGAGCCGTATCACTGCCAGGCCGTGGGTGAGTCCTACATGCGGCCCGGCGTCGAGGACGTGGTGTTCTGCTATCTGCGCTTTCCGTCGGGCCTGGCCGCCCACCTGCATCTCTCGTGGCTCGATCCCCACAAGGAGCGCCGGTTCACCGTCGTCGGCTCGAAGAAGATGGCCACCTTTGACGACATGGAGCTCGAGCGAAAGCTCACCATCTACGACAAGGGCTTCGACGAGGACTTCTCCTCCTACGGTGAGTACATCGCGCGTACGGGTGACACCCACAGCCCGCGCGTGCCCAACGACGAGCCACTGCGGATCGAGTGCGAGCACTTCGTGGAGTGCATCGCAGGGGGCCGCACGCCGCGCTCGGACGGGCAGAGCGGTTTGAGGGTCGTGCGGGTGCTGGAGGCGCTGCAGTCATCGCTCGACGAAAGCCGCCGTGCTGCGGCCGTCTGACCGCGCTCCGGGCCTGCTGCTGGGAGAGGGCGTGCTGCTGGCCCCCACCGTCGAGCTGGGGGGCAACGTCGTCATTCACGAAGGCACGCAGGTGGGCGGCGAGGTCCAGATCCAGGACGGAGCGGTGCTCGGCAAGCCGCTCGCGCTCGGCCCGCGGTCGGTGGCCGCGCACGATCCCCTGGCCCCCGCCCAGATCGGTGCCGGCGCCAAGGTCTGCGCCGGCGCGGTGATCGTCGCCGGCGCTCAGATCGGCGCCGGCGCGGTGATCGGTGACCAGGCTCACGTGCGCGAGCGCGCCATAGTGGGCGAAGGCAGCGTCGTGGGCCGGGGCTCGGCGGTGGACAACGACGTGACGATCGGGGCCCGGGTGCGGATTCAGACGGGGTGCTACATCACCGCGTACTCGACGATCGAGGACGACGTGTTCGTCGCCCCCGGGGTCACCCTCACCAACGACGACACCATGGGCCGCCACGGCTCCGGCCATGAGCTGCGCGGCGCGACGCTGCGGCGGGCCTGCCGAGTGGGAGGGGGGGCGGTCCTGGTGCCGGGCGTCGAGGTGGGCGAGGAGGCGTTCGTGGCCGCGGGGGCCGTGGTGGTGGGCGACGTGCCGGCGCGTGCCGTGGTGATGGGCGTGCCGGCCCGCGAGGTGCGCCGGGTCGGCGACGAGGATCTGCTGGAGCGCTTCGGGTGAGGTTGCGCCGCCGCCCGACATCGAACATCAGCCTGGCCGATCGACGCACGGTTGGCCTCGGCGTTCTCGCCGTGGTGGGTACGGCCGGTGTTGTGGGGGTCGAGGTGGGACGCGTCTGGCGCCGCGGCTCGGCCCCGATGCTCACCGAGGCCGACGATCCCCTCGGCGCGGCCGCGGAGGCGGTTGCGGAGACTGCCGAGGTGGCGCGCACGGGATACCGCGAGGCGTCGAGCGGTGAGAACGCGATGTTCAACCTGCTCACCGCCTTCGTCACGACCTTCGTGGCGGCGCGGTCGATCACTACGCTGCTGCGTCGCCGGCCCACCTTCGGTCCCTTCCGCAACCTCAAGGTTGGTCGGCGTCACATCCATCACTTCGTGCCGGGGATCGTGATCGCGTTTGCGTCCGGCGCCGCCGCCATCGTCACGCGTGACGAGAACCTGGAGCGCTGGCTTGCGATCCCTTTCGGAGCGGGAATGGGGCTGACGCTGGACGAGTCCGCCCTGCTGCTCGAGCTCGACGACGTGTACTGGTCCGAGGAAGGGGTGGTGAGCGTGCAGATCACGCTGGCGGTCACCGCGCTGCTGGCGGCGATCGCCCTGGCCAGCCGTTTCCTGCGTCGCGGGGAGCAGGTCGTACTGGATGCGAACGACGCCTGACCATTCGCGGCAGCACCGGCGCTTGGGCTGTGACTGTGCAGGGCAACCCGTAGAGTGGCGCCATGAACTCAGATTCAGAGCGCCCCGACCCGGATAGCCCCGGCTTCGGCCCCGGATCACCCGGCTACGGCCCCGGTGGGCAGCCTCAGTCCCCGGCTTTGGGCGGACCGCAGTCACCCGCCCCCGGCGGGCCTCAGTCCCCGGCTTTGGGCGGACCGCAGTCACCCGCCCCCGGCGGGCCTCAGTCCCCGGCTCCGGACGGACCGCGGTCGCCGGCGACCGCGCCGGCCTCGCCTCAGGCCCCTGTCCCGCCAACCATGCCGGAGTCACCGGCCTCCCCGGCACCCGGCGGATACGGAGGCCCGGTGCCACCAGGCGGCTGGCAGCAGCCGCTCCCGCGCTCGCCGCAGCCCGGTGTTCCCGCTCAAGGCCAGCTGGCCGGCTGGGGAGCGCGCCTCGGTGCCCACGTAATCGACAACCTGATCATCCTCGTCCCATTCCTGATCATCTTCTTCGGCTTCTTCGCGGGGGCGATCGGGCTCACCGGCACCGACACCGGCACCGGCACCGGCAACGACGACGTGGCCCTGGGTGCCTTGATCCTCGCCGGCCTGCTCAGCATCCTGCTGTACGCGGTCTTGGCCCTGCTCTACGGACCGCTGCTGATGATGCGCGGCGGCGAACGCAACGGCCAGACCTGGGGCAAGCAGGTGGTGGGCCTGCGCGTCGTGCGTGACAACGGGGAGGCGTGGACCTTCGGCCCCGCGGCGCTGCGCGAGGTCGTGCTGAAGAACCTCGCGGTGGGGATCGCGTCAACGATCATCCCGATCATCCCCTGGTTCTTGAACTTCTTCTGGCCGCTCTGGGATGACCAGAACCGCGCGCTGCACGACATGGCCGCATCAAGCCATGTCGTCAAGGCGTAGGAGCGCCGCCCGAGTCTCCTACGTGGCTAAGCAGGAGCTGGGAGCGTGCGCTCGGCGGCCTCGGTCCAGATCATCTGGTCGCGTCCGGGCCCGACGCTGACCATCACCACGGGCACGCCGAGTTGATCTTCGATAAAGGCCAGGTAGGCGCGGGCGGCGTCCGGAAGGTCCTCCAGACCGCGGACCCCGGTTACGTCCTCGGGCCAGCCCGGCAGGTCGACGTAGTCGCCGCACGCCCTGTGGAGCACGGACTGGTGATAGGGGAAGTCCTCGAATAGGGCCCCCTCGGGGCCCGTGTAGCGCGTGGCCACCCGTAGGGGATCGATGCCTCCGAGCACATCGAGCTTGGTGATCACGACGCCCGTGAGCCCGTTGACCTTGACCGCGTAGCGCAGCGCCACGAGGTCGAGCCAGCCGCAGCGGCGCGGGCGCCCGGTTGTGGTGCCGAACTCGCCCCCCGCCTCCTGGATTCGAGCCCCGATCTCGTCTTGCAGCTCGGTGGGGAAGGGGCCGGCCCCCACACGGGTGCAGTAGGCCTTGGCGACGCCCCAGACCTCATCGATCGCGTTGGGCCCCACGCCGGCGCCCACACACGCCGATCCCGCCACCGGATTGGACGACGTGACGAACGGATACGTGCCGTGGTCGATGTCGAGCAGCGTGCCCTGTGCGCCCTCGAATACCACGAGCTTTCCCTCTTCGAGTGCCTTCCAGGCGATCGGAGGCGTGTCGGCGATGTAGGGCTCGAGCCGGTGTCCGAAGGCGAGGTAGTCCTCGGTCATCGTGTGCAGGTCGAGGGCAGGGTCCTTCTCGTACTCGCGCAGGGTCTGGCGCTTGGGCTCCATCGCCGCGGTCATCTTCTGCTTGAGGATCTTCTCGTCGAGCACGTCCTGGAGCCGTATCCCCAGGCGCGAGGCCTTGTCCGCGTAGCACGGCCCTATACCGCGCTTGGTGGTTCCGATCTCGCGCTTGCCCAGGCGGGCCTCCCCCGCCTGGTCGAGCAGCAGGTGGTAGGGCATGATCAGGTGCGCGTTGGCCGAGATCCGCAGCCCGCTCAGATCTACTCCCCGCCGCTTGAGCCCGTCGATCTCATCGGTGAGCACCCGCGGGTCCACCACCACGCCGTTGCCCACCACGCACGGCTTGCCCGCGTAGAGGATGCCGGAAGGGATGAGGTGGAACTTGAAGACCTCCTCGCCACGCACGATCGTGTGGCCGGCGTTGTTGCCGCCCTGAAAGCGGATCACGGCGTCGCCGCGCTCGGCCAGGAGGTCGACGACCTTGCCCTTGCCCTCGTCGCCCCATTGGGCGCCGACTATGACCAGTCCCGGCATCGCAGCGAGTCTAGGAAACCCCGAGGCCCGGCACTCAGCCCGTGGATCTGCGGCGCAGGTCGGCGCCCATGATCGGGAGCGGCTCGTCGCAGATCTCCAGCAGCCGGGAGACGGTTCGGGCCCCGATCTGATCGCCGAGCTGATCGGGATCGGTGAGGTTGGTGGTCACGACGATCGAGCGTTGATCCTGCCAGCGCTCGTTGACGATCGAGTACAGCTGCTCGCGCACCCAGTCGGTGGGCTTCTCGGCCCCGAGGTCGTCGAGCTGGAGGAGATCGACGGCGCACAGCCGGCGAAACAGGCGCATGTAGTTGCCGCCCGACTGGCTGTCGTAGGTGTCCTTGATCTCGGCGAGCAGGCGCGTGACCGGGTAGATGGCCACCGAGTGCCCCACGCGCTCGGCGGCCAGCGATACGAGCATGGCCAGCGACGTCTTGCCCGTCCCCACGTCACCCGCGAACCAGAGCCCGCGCCCCTCGGCGACGTTGTGCTCCACGCGGTCCACGAAGGTCCTGATCGGACGCAACACGAACGGGTCGAGATCGCAGACGGGCTTGCGCTCGAACGAAACGCCGCGAAAGCGCTTGGGCACGCCGGTGCCCATTCCGGAGCTGGCGGCGCGGCCCACACGCTGCTTGCGGCACTCGCAGGGGGTGGCCGTGTTGTCCTCGAGCGCAATCCACCCCGTGCCGTCGCAGACCCCGAGCGGACAGGCTCGCTCATCGGCCGGAGGATCCGGAACCGGGCGCAGCAGGCTCACGCCGCACCCTCGGCCCCGGCGTAGGAACCCACGCGCTGCTCGGACGCCTTGCTCATGAACTTGGGATAGCGGTCGAGAAAGGTGAGCTCGACGCCGCCGACCGGCCCGTTGCGGTGCTTGCCGATCAGCACCTCGGCGATCCCCTGCTTCTCGGTCTCCTTGTTGTAGTACTCGTCGCGGTAGACGAACATCACGAGGTCGGCGTCCTGCTCGATGTTGCCGGACTCCCTCAGGTCTGACATCAGCGGCCGCTTGTCGGGCCGCGCCTCCACGGCTCGGGAGAGCTGGGAGATGGCGATCACGGGGATGTGCAGCTCGCGGGCGAGGATCTTGAGCCCGCGGCTCATCTTGCCGACCTGCTCCACTCGGCCGTCGCGGGGATCCTCGGCGCGCATGAGCTGGAGGTAGTCGACGATCAGCAGCCCTAGGGGATGGCGCTGGTGCAGCCTCCTCGCCTTGGCGCGCAGCTCGAGCACCCCCAGGTCGCTCGAGTCGTCCACGAACAGCGGCGCCTTGGTGAGCTTCTCCGTCGCGGCGAGCACCTTGGGCCACTGCTCGGGCTTGACCCGGCCCTTGCGCAGCGACTCGCCGCTGATCTTTCCGCGGGATGCGATGAAGCGCTGGGCCAGCTCGCCGTCGGACATCTCGAGGCTGAACAGCGCCACGGCCTTGCCGTGGTCGACGGCGGCGTTCTCGGCCATGTTGGCGGCCAACGCCGATTTGCCCATCGCCGGTCGTGCGGCCAGCACGATCAGGTTGCCCGGCTGGAAGCCGCCGGTGATCTCGTCGAGGTCACGAAACCCGGACGGCGTCCCGGTCAGGCTCTGGCCCTCCCTCGACAGGCGCTCGAGCTTGTCGAGCTCCTCGTGGAGCACCTCCTCGATCGGCTTGACCTGGCTGGTGTCGTGATCGTGCGCGGCGTGGAAGATGGCCTGCTCGGCCTGCTCGACGAGCGCGCGGGGATCGCCACCCTGCGTGGCCACGTTCTCCTGGATCTCCCGCGCGGCCCCGAGCAGCCGCCGCAGCATCGCGTGGTCGCGAACGATCCTTGCGTAGTCGCGAACGGCGCCCGCCGCGGGCACCATCGTCGGAAGCGCGTGGATGTAGGCGGCGCCCCCGGCCTCCTCGAGCTCGTTGTGGCGGTTGAGGTCGTCGCTTACGGTGAGCGCGTCGACGGCCTCCGGCTCGGCCTTCTCCTTCAGGCGAAGCATCGCCCGGAAGATCACCTGATGCCGAGGCCGGTAGAAGTCCTCGGCGCTCAGCTTGAGCTCGACGAAGATCTGGTCGAGCGCCTGCTCGGTTAGCAGGATCGTGCCGAGGACGGCGACCTCGGCCTCGTCGTTCTGAGGCGGAACGCTTCCGTTGGCCCGCGGCTGTACGGAAACGGCCATGCGGCGCTACTCGGACGTGACGATCGTCTTGACGTCCGCGGTGACGCCCTCGGAGACCTCCACGGTGACCATGTGGGTGCCGGTGGTCTTGATCGGCTCGGACAGCCGCACCCGCCGCTTGTCGAGCTTGACGCCGCGCGCCTGGCGCACGGCGTCCGCGATCTCCTGAGCTGTAACCGAGCCGAACAGCCGGCCGTCGTCGCCCGCCTGATGGGAGATCGTCAGCACGGTCTTGCGCAGCAGCGCTGCGTGCTCCTGCGCCTTGTCGATCAGTTCCTGCGCCGCGCGCTCCGCCGCCTCTATACGCCGCTCGGCGTCCGCGATCGAAGCCGCCGTGGCGGGCTGCGCAAGCTTCCTTGGGACCAGGAAGTTGCGCAGATACCCGTCTGAGACGTCAACCACATCACCGCGTTCTCCGAGCGAATCGACAGGTTGCAGCAGAATTGCCTGGGCCATGAAGCCTCCCGTTACGAGGTTGAGTGCGAAATTCGACTACTGAACTTAGAACGGGATGTCTTCGTCGGCGTTCCCGGCGCCGGCGGGGGCCGTCTGGAAGTCGGCGGTGTCCGCCGGGACGTCGCTCCGAGGCGTGAAGCGCGAGCCGTTGCCGCCACCGTCACCGCCGTCGCGCGAGCCGAGGAACTGGACGTTGTCGGCGATGATGTCCACGGCCTGGCGCTTGCCCGAGCCGTCCTTGGCCTCCCACTCGCGCCACCTCAGGCGCCCGTCGATCGCCACCGGCCGGCCCTTGGAGAGGTAGGTGGCGCAGTTCTCGCCCTGCGCTCCCCAGACGGTTACGTCGAAGTAGTTGGGCTGCTCGACCCATTCGCCGGAGGCGTTGTCCTTGCGGCGCGTGTTGCAGGCGATGCGCAGGGAGCAGACCTGGGTGCCGCTCGGCAGCGCGCTGAGCTCCGGGTCGCGGGTGAGGTTGCCGGTCAGGACGACCCGGTTGATGTTCGTGGCTGCCATGTGAAAGCTCCTTCTCTCTGCTTCGAAGATTTTCTGGCTCGTGAATCGAGGGTACCCAGGCGGTCGGCTCGGTTGGGCGGGTTCTGACAGGAGATGCAGCAATGTCGGCGCGTTTTCGCGCGTGCGTAACGAATGCGCGGCCGATGTGTGCGTCGGGGGAGAAGCACCGGCGCGGAGCCGGGCCCGCTCACTCCGTGGTTTCGGGCTGCTCTGGAGCGGCGTCGGCCGCGGCGCGGGCGGCTACGCGGCCGTCGGGCTCCTCGGAGCGGGCCGCGCGGACCGGCTCGGGTCCGGGCGGCACGGGCGGGCTGCCCGGGGGCTGGCGGATGACCCGGAAGCGGAGCACGCCGTCCATGATCCGCAGGCTGTGGTTGAGCCGCTCGAGCAGCGGGTTGTCACCCTCGAACTGGTACAGGTGGTAGGCGGCTTCGGGGCGGTGATCGATCTCGAAGGTGATCTTGCGGGTGCCCCAGTCGTGCTTGCTCGCGATCGTCCCGCCGGAGCTCACCATGGCCTCCACCTCATCGAGGATCGCCTGCTGGCGCTCCTCGGGGGCATTGGAGTCGACCAGCAACATGAGGTCATAGAGACGGGCCACGGCCGCGAAACACTAGCAATCGGCCCCGGACCGGGGGGCGAACGGCCCATCCCGAAGCCCTTCATCGGTCGTGACCCTGGGGCAGGCATCCGGAGCGCGTGGCCTGGCCGAACGCGTGCGGTGGCGCAACGTGGCCCGCCTGGCGGCTCTCGCCGCCGCCGCCCTGATGATCGCGCTCGGCCCCCGGGGTTTCGAGCCCGACCGGCCGCCTGCGCGCGCAGCCCCGATTGGGGCTGCGCCGGCACCCGAACGGCTACGCCAGCGCCGTCCGAAGTCGAAGCGCCCTCCGCATCCGGGACCGAAGATCAGACCGCGACCGGCGCCGAAACGCCGGCGCGAACCGGCGCCAGGTAAGCGCGCAGACAGGAATCGCTACCAGAGGCGGGCGACCGATCCAAAGCCACCGCTGCCCAAGCCCGCGCCGGCCACCGAGACCCCGCCGGCCACCGAGACCCCGCCGCAGCGGCCGTCCGAGACCCCCCCGCCCCAATCCCCGGCGTCCGTGCCCCAGCTCCCGGAGCCGCCCCAGACCCCAGCTCCGGCGCCCCAGCCAGCCGTGGGCGAGTTCACGCCCGACCCGCTCCCCTGAGGGATGACCCGTCTACCCCGGCGCCTGACCGCTGAGCTTGGCCTCGATATCAGCCAGCTGATCATCGACCCAGTCCCCGGGATCCCGCGCCTCGACCACCTGCTTGAGGCCCTCGGCCCGCCAGGAGCGCTCCTCGGCGGACATCGTGAGCGCGCGGTGGATAGCGTCGGCCTGCTCCTGCACGTCGAAGGGGTTGACCGACAGAGCGAACTCGGCCAGTTCCTCGTGAGCGCCGGTGTTCTCCGAGAGCAGCGACACACCGTGGCGCTCGTTGACCAGCGGGCCCTCCTTGGCGATCAGGTTCATGCCGTCGAACATCGCGTTGACCATCAGCAGGTCGTAGTGCTTGTAGGCGGCGATCGCCTCCTCGAGGTTCTCCCGCAGGCGCAGGTCGATGGGCATCCAGTCCGTGGTGCCATGGCGGTGGTTGACCACCGCGACCAGCGCCTCGATCCGCTCGAGGTACTCGGCGTACTCGGTCACGTCCTGCCGCGACGGGATCAGGTGGGCGATGAACGTGACCTGCTCGATGAACTCCGGGTGCTGCTCGAGGAAGAGGTCGAAGGCGGCGAAGCCGCGCAGGATGTTCTTCGAGAGGTCCGCGCGGTCGACCCGCAGGATCAGGTGCTCGCGGCGGCGGCGCAGTATCTCTCGCTCGTACTCGTGGACCGCCGCCCGCTGTGAGCTCTGGCGGAAGGTGTCGGCCGAGATCGGGAGCGGGTAGGCGCGCACCCACACCTCCCGCTCGTCGATGTAGACGATGCCCTTCTTCTCATCGACGTCGAGGTCGAACAGCTCGCGGCAGCAGAGCAGGAAGTTGCGGCGGTAGGCGCGGGTGTGGAAGGCGACAATGTCGTTGGACAGGATCCCCTGGTAGATGTCCTCGCGCATGTCGCGGGGAAGCACCCTCCAGGCGTCGGGCTGGGTCCACGGTATGTGGACGAAGTGGTGGAGGAAGACGTCGGGCCGCGCGAGGCGGATCTCTCGGGGAGCGGTATAGAGGTGGTAGTCGTGCATCATCACGACGGCGTCCGAGTCGTCTGAGATCTCTTCGAGGACGGCCTCGGCGAGGTCGCGGTTGACCGCGCGGTAGCCCTGCTCGTAGGCGTCCACCTCCCGCCGCCCGATGTCGGGCGCGTTGGACAGATCCCAGAGGTAGTGCTGGATGAACCACAGCAGCGGGTTGGCCACCACGCTGTAGAACTGCTCGTAGGCGTCGGTATCGGACTCCACGAGCCGGATCCGGTAGGTCGTGTCACCGAGGTCGCACTCGAAGCTCTTGCCGCCGTGCTCGCGCGCCGCCTCGGCGTCCTCGTCGGACATGGCCGACGCGACCCACAGGGCGTCGCGGTGATGGACGAGGCCGGTCAGTGCGGTCACGAGGCCCCCGCCGCCGCGGCTTGGCTTGAGCGAGCCGTCATCGGTGCGCTCGAACGTGGCGGGCCCGCGGTTGGAGACCAGGACCAGTTCTCGTTCGGGGCTCATCCTCCGTTGAAGATACGCAGCCAGTCGCGCAGGAGGCGGGGCGTGAGGAAATGCGTGCGTACGTGCTCTTTGCCCGCGCGCCCCAGCCGCCGACCGAGGTCGGGGTCGCGCAGGATCGCCAGCGCGCGCTGCGCGCACTCTTCGGGCGAGGAGACGAGGTAGCCGCTCTCGCCGTCCTCGACCTGGAGCGGGATGCCGCCCACGTTGCCGCCGATGAACGGGCGCGCCTTCCACAGCGCCTCGGACACCGTGAGGCCGAAGCCCTCGCGGGTGGACTTCTGGATGACGACATCGGCCTGCGACTGGAAGGCGTTGACCTCGATCGCGCCGACGCTGTTGAGGTTGTTGAGAATGTGCACGTCGGGGTCGCCCTCGGCGTGCGCCATCGTCTGGTTGAAGAAATCCCAGCCCTCGGGATCGTCGGTGGCCATGGAGCCGATCAGGGCCAGCTGTACGTCGGGGACCTCCTCTTTGACCACCCGGTAGGCGTCGATCACCCCCATAGGGTCCTTCCACGGGTCAAAGCGCGAGACCTGACACATCAGCGGGCGGTCCACGTCGAGACCGAACTGGTCGCATACATAGGAGGCGTCCTCGGGCGAGAAGGCCATGTTCTTGGGCGAGAGCGGGTCGATTGCGGGGGGGCAGATGTGGATCGGCGTGCCGTCCATGCCGTCCGGCACGTAGTCGGGGAGGTGGAACACCGCGCCGTCGTAGGAGCGCACGAGCGGCACCATCCGCTCGATCACCTCAGGATTGGGCGTCGAGAGGTCGATGTGGCAGCGCCAGATCCAGCGCTTGCCCTTCTCGGGCACGTGCTGCAGGATCGCCGCCGGCTGGGGGTCGTGAATGATGATCACATCCCAGCCGTCGGTGAGCTCGTCGGCATTGATCTCGTTGTACTTGGCAAACAGCTGCCACTGCTCGGGGGTCAGCCCCTGCGGGTTGCCCTGCAAAGCGTTGTGCATGATCTTGGTCACGTTGTAGAACTCCTCGCGACCGAGCATCACCTGCCACTCCGCGTCGATCCCCGCGTCGCGCATGAGTGGCACGAGCGTGTAGAGGATCTCTGAGACCCCGCCACCGAACGCGGTGGCGGAGAGGTGCAAGACCTTCAGCCCCTCGAGCTGGGACGCCAGCTCTCGGATCTCCGCCACGAGCGGCTTGCCCACCACGTGGGTGTAGTCGGCCAGGCTCTTGTGGCCCACGGGGATCGGCTGCAGCATCAGACCCTCCTAGGGGGGTTGCAAAAGGGGGCACCGCCCCCCTTTGATGTCATCGGGTTGCAAAGGGGGGCGGTGCCCCCTTTGATGTCATCGGGTTGCAAAGGGGGGCGGTGCCCCCCTTTGATGTCATCGGGTTGCGAAGGGGGGCGTTGCCCCCCTTCGATGGCATTCGGGCGGTGTCCCCCTTTGATGACGATCGTTCACTGGAGGTGCTTGACCATCAGCGTGCGGTCAGGCGCGAAGTCGGCCTCGTCGACGGTAGCCTCGATGATGGCCCGGCTGAGCTCGAGCTCGGACGCCGTGTCGATCGCCCTCGTACCGGAGAGCTTGAGCTCCAAGCGGTCGTTGGCGAGCCGGAAGTCGAAGTCGATCGTGGCGTCGCTGCGCTCGCCGTCGCCCACGAACTCGTTGGCCGCCTCGGTCACCGCGAGCTTGAGGTCGGCCACCTCGACCGCCTCGAGCGGCGTGAGCCGGCAGACCGCCGAGAGGGCAAGCCTTGCGAGCACGAGGTAGGCCGGCTGGGCCGGGATCGTGAGCGAGACATCGCGGCTAGGGTATTCCTTCACGGCGAGAACTTACCCATTGAGTCGCCTGATGCCGACATCGGCCTCGCCGAGGATTCGCTGGTGCAGTAGGGAAGAGCAGCTCAGGGGGTCAGGGGCGCACGCCCGGGGCGCTTACCCAGCTCGACGGTCACGTTGCGGCGGTCGGCGCCGCGTACCACCTCCAGCTCGACCTCCTCGCCTGCGGACTTCGAGCTGATCACGTCGGCGAGGTCGTCGGTGCGGCTCAGCTTGCGGCCGTCGACGCTCACGATCACGTCTCCGTCGGCTGGGATCTCCGTCTGCCCCTGAAACTCGATCGTGCGCCCGCCGACCTCGAGGTCCGCATCGGCGGCGGGGCTGCCGGGTGCGACCTCCACGATGAGCGCTCCGGTCGGGTCGGGCAGGCCGAGCTTCTCGGCCAGCTGGGGGTACAGCGGCTGGGAGGTCACGCCCAGGTACCCGTAGTCGACGGTGCCGTCCGCGCGCAGCTCACTCAGCGAGCGGCGCACCGTGTCGACGGGAACCGCGAAGCCCACGCCCTCCCCTCCGCCGCTGGTGGACTTGATCTGCGAGTTGATGCCCAGCACACGCCCCTGCGCGCTCAGCAGAGGCCCGCCGGAGTTGCCGGGATTGATCGCCGCGTCGGTCTGTATCGCGTTGCCGATCGCGAAAGCGGTGAGCGATTCGATGTTGCGGTCGACGGCCGACACCACGCCCACCGACAGCGACTGGCGCTCGCCGAAGGGGCTGCCGATTGCCGCCACGGGCTGGCCCACGATCAGGTCATCCGAGCGGCCCAACTGGAGCGGCGTGAGATCGAGTCCGGCGGGATCGACCTTGATCAGCGCGACGTCGGAGTTGGGGTCGTCGCCGATGATCTTTGCGGGCACGCGGTTGCCGTCGGAGAACTCGACGTAGACCTCCGTGGCGCGCTCGGTGTCGGGCGCATCACCGGTCGTAACCACGTGGGCGTTGGTGGCGATGTAGCCCTCCCCGTCGAGCACGAAGCCCGAACCCTGACCTCCCTCCCCACCTTCCTCGCTCAGCAGCGAGGCGCCGCCGTCGAAGATCGACAGGATCGTGACCACGCCGGGAGAGAGGCGGTTGTAGAGGGCGGAGGCGTCGAGCCCGTTCTTGGTGCTGAGGCCCTTTACGACCTCGACGCGAGTCGTGGGCGCCGCCTTGGAGGAGTCGGCCTCCGCGGCCGGGCTCACACCGGCGCCGGCGTCGGCCTCGCTCTTCTCGTCGTCGCTGCACGCCGAGACGCCGATCGCCAGCGCGGCCAGGACCGCTGCCATCGCCGCGCCGCGGCGATCTCGCTCGCGAGGACGGTGCATCAGGACCCCGGCCGCCCATGGTAGGAGGCCACAGTCCGGTGCTCGCCGGGGGAAGGAGGAGGGTCCGGTGCTCGCCGGAGGAAGGAGGAGGGTCCGGTGCTCGCCGGAACGACGTTCCGGCTGCGCTCCTGCCCTGACGTTCCGGCTGCGCTCCTGCCCTGACGTTCCGGCTGCGCTCCTCCCTCCACGGGGAGGCAGAGCGTGAATGTGGCCCCCCCGTTGACCTTCACCGCCGCGATCGAGCCGTCCATCCGCTCGGCCAGCTCGCGGGCGATCGCGAGCCCGAGGCCCGCGCCGCGGGTGGCGTCGCCGGTGTAGAAGCGCTCGAAGACCTGCTGCTCGTCTGGCAGCCCAGGTCCCTCGTCGGCCACCGTGAGTGCGGCGGCCCCATTTGTGCGTTCGGCGGATACGGTCACGTGAGTTCCCTCGGGAGTGTGACGGAGGGCGTTGTCGAGCAGGATACGCATGATCTGGGCCACCCGTTCCCGGTCGCAGAGGGCCTGTATGCGCGACGGTAGGTGGACCTCCAGCTCGGTGTCGTGGCGCACGACCGCGGGACGGAACTCGCCTACGATCGTGCGCGCCAGCGCCCCCAGGTCCACCCGCTCGCGCTCCAACGCGACGGATCCCGCGTCCAGCCGCGAGAGGTCCAGCAGGTCGACGGCCAGCTTCTGCAGGCGCTCCACCTGCTCCGCCATCGTGTCGAGGAACTCGCGGCGGGTCTCCTCGTCGAGGTCCTCGTCCTGGAGCAGCTCGACGAAGCCCCCGAGCGAGAAGATCGGGGTGCGCAGCTCGTGCGAGGCGGTGGCGACGAACTCCTTGCGGGCAACGTCGACCCTGCGCAGCTGGCGCTGCATCTCGTTGAATGTCCGCGTCAGCTGTCCAAGCTCGTCCTGTGAGTCCACCGGCAGCGGCTCGATGAAGTGCCCGGCGGCCACCTGCTGGGCGCCTCGCTCGATCCGCATCACGCGCCGCGATAGCGCTTGAGCAACGAGATAGCCGCCCACCAGGGCGAGCAGCAGAGCGGCGCCGGCGGCGGCCAGGAGCCGGTCACGCACGAAGGAGACGGTCTCGGAGGCGTCGTCGAGGCTCTGGGAGTAGAAGGCCACGCGCACGATCCGGCCGCGGTAGGCGAGCGGCTGTGCCAGCTCCACCAGCTGTTCTCCCTCGAGCGATCCGCGCCCCCCTACCGGCTCACGAGCCACCGCCGCGCGGGCCGCCAAGGTGCGGTTCTCGCGCACGCGCAGCTGCTCGCGAGAATCGGAGATCACGTAGAAGCGCAGGTCTTCTGCGCGAGGTTCGGATCGATCGCCGGGCTGCTGGACGCCGAGCAGCGTCACGCGTGCTCCGGCTGCGTCGGCGACCGCGCGCACCCGCTCGTCGAGCTCGTCCGCCGTCACGTCGCCTCGCCCGGTGAGCGATTCGAGCGTGGAGCGCGCGCCCTGGGCCACCAGCTCGAGGTCGTCCAACTTGCGCTGCTGGAGGTTGGACTCCAGCTGTGGGACCACGAAGAAGTAGAGCACCAGGAAGGCCGCCGTAACGATGCCGAAGAAGACCAGGGCCAGCTTGTTGCGCAGGGAGTGCAGCGCCGGCAGGTGCACGCTCAGCGATCCTTGAAGCGGTACCCGACGCCGCGCACGGTATGGATCAGCTCCGGGTAGTGGGGGTCGGACTCGAGCTTCTCCCGCAGGTGGCGGATATGAACGTCCACCGTGCGCGGATCCCGGTAGGAGGCATCGCCCCACACGCGCTCGAGGAGCACCATGCGGTTGTACACGCGCCCGGGGTGGCGCGCGAGCGCCGCGAGGATCTCGAACTCCACGTAGGTGAGCCGGACCGACGTCCCGGAGCACGTCACCTGCCGCTTCTCGAAGTCGATCCGCAGGTTGCCGTCCACCAGGGGCTCCTCGACGGGATCCTCGGCCCTCGAGAGGGCCGCCCTGCGCATCACGGCCTTTACCCGGCTGCGGAACTCGCGCACCGAGAATGGCTTGGTGATGTAGTCGTCGGCGCCCAGCTCGAGGCCGAGCACCTTGTCGATCTCCTCCGCCCGCGCGGTGAGCATGATGATCGGCACCGAGCTGCGGGCACGGACCTGGCGGCACACCTCGTAGCCGTCGACCTTCGGCAGCATCAGATCCAGCACGACAAGGTCGAACGTGGTCTCGCGCAGCCGGTCGAGGGCTTCCTGGCCATCGAGGGCCGCCACCACTTCGTAGCCCTCCTTGCGAAGCGGGTAGGCGAGCAGAGTCTGCAGCGACCGTTCGTCGTCCACGAGAAGGATGCGGGGAGCCTGCGTCGCCATGGGTGCAGGCGCAGCGGCGCCTGGTCCAGATTGTAGGTTGCAGGGGCGTGATCGAACCCCGTATCTACCGAGCGGCGTTCGTGCCTGCCCTCCTGGCGATCGTCGTGGTGATGTTCTCGCTCGAGAGCCGACCCCGAGCGCTGCCCCAGGGCCTGGCCGCCGATGTGGTATTCGACGGCGACCAGGCGGCCACCACCATGCGCTCGATCCTGGGAGAGGCGGAGGATCGCCGCGCCGGGACACCCGGGAACCGGGCTGTGGCCGAGCGGGTGCGGCGGCAGTTCGTGCGGCGCGGGTTCGCGGTCGAGGAGCAGCTCGACGCCTTCCAGAGTCACGGGAAGGAGCTGGTGAACGTGGTCGGACGCCGGGCGGGTGCAACCCGGAGACAGATCGTGGTGGTGGCGGCCCGCGACGCGCCCGGGGTGCCCGATGCCGCCGGTACCGCGGCGTCGACGGCCGTGCTGCTGGAGGTCGCGCGGGTGTTCGAGGGGCGCCCCTCGACCAAGACCCTGGTGCTCGCCTCGGTGGATGGCTCGACCCTCGGCGAGCTTGGCACCGAACGTCTCGTCGGAGAGCTCGACGATGCGGGGCTGGTGGACGGCGTGATCGTGATCTCGGGCCTGGGTATGGGGGGCGACCCGCTGCGGATCGTGCCCTGGTCCAACGACACCACCCGGGTGGGACTGGGGCTGCAGCGCACGCTGGCCGATTCGCTGCGTGAGGAGCAGGGGGCCGGCGGCGAGGGCTCGAGCCCGGCGGGGCAGCTGGCCCGGCTGGCTTTCCCGATCGGGATCGGACCCCAGGGAGTGCTGCTGGACCGCGGCTACGACGCTGTGCGGCTGGCCGGCGACGGCGAGTTGACCGACGAGGGCACCACGACCCCCGACCAGGTCGAAGTCGAGACCCTCGAGCGTTCGGGGCGCGCGCTGCTGCGCACGCTGACGGCCCTGGACCAGGGTGCTCGGCCCGACCACGGCCCGACCACCTACGTGACGGTGGTGAGCCAGGTGATGCCCGCAGGGGTGATGGCGTTGCTGGCGCTGACCCTGATCCTGCCCGCGCTCGCGGTCAGCGTCGATGCCTTCGCCCGCGCGCGGCGTCGGCGCGAGGCCGTGTCGGCATGGCTGGTGTGGATCGCCGCAGCGACGCTGCCGTTCGTGTTCGGCCTGGGCCTGGCGCACCTGCTCGCTCTCCTGGGCGCCACGCCCGAGATCCCCGCCGCCCCGGTCGCGCCCGCGCTCTACCCGCTCGACGCGCCGGCCGCGGCCGTGTTGGCGGCAATCGCGTTCGTGGTAGCGCTTTCGTGGTGGGGCCTGCGCCGCGTCGCCGGCCGCACGGATCCGGCGCTCGCCGACTCCTCCGCCCCCGGGGCGGCCGTGGCCTGCGCCCTCGTCCTGAGCCTCGTGCTGGTCGCCCTCTGGGTGGTCAACCCGTTCTCGGCGCTGATCCTGACCCCGGCGGTGCACCTGTGGCTGCTAAGCGCGCTGATCGATCCCCCGCCCCCGCTGCGTGCGCGCGTGGCGGCCGTCCTCGGCGGGCTGCTGCTTCCCGTGCTGCTCGCCGTCTACGACCTGGCCACACTCGATCTCGATCCCCTCGGCGGCGCTTGGTATCTCTTCCTGCTGGTCACCGGCGGCCACGTGAGCGTTGCCAGCGCCCTGGCCGGTTGCGTGCTGGCCGGCGTGCTGAGCTCGCTGGTGTCGATTCTCGCAGGCCGCCGCCGACCACCGCCTCTGACGACCCCGGCGCAGCCATCCGTCAGAGGGCCGGCCTCCTACGCCGGCCCGGGTTCGCTGGGGGGCACCAAGTCGGCGTTGCCCCGGCGATGAGCAAGGCTCGGCTGCGCTTTCCCCCGGAGATTCTCTGCTGCGGTGCCTACCGGAGAGCCTACGGTGCGGTGCTCGCCGGAGATTCTCCGGTGCGGTGCTCGCCGGAACGACGTTCCGGCTGCGCTCCTCCCCAGGGCGTTGCGGCTGCGCTCCTCGCCAGGACGTTGCGGCTGCGCTCCTCGCCAGGGCGTTGCGGCTGCGCTCCTCGCCAGGGCGTTGCGGCTGCGCTCCTCGCCAGGGCGTTGCGGCTGCGCTCCTCGCCAGGGCGTTGCGGCTGCGCTCCTCCGCTAAACGGTTGTCCAATAGGGTGAGCACCCCATGGGGTCGCGCGGCCGAGCTGACGAAGATAGGTACATGGTTTCGGTCATCAAGGAGCGCCTTGCGGTCGGCGAGTACTCGATCGACCCCCAGGCCGTGGCAGCGGCCATGCTGGCGCGATGCGACGAGACCAGTGCGCTGGGCGGTTACGAAGCGGCACAGCGCCCGCCTCTGGCCTCGGTGCTCTGGTCACAGGTGCTCGTAGCCGCGCAGTCGCTCGGCGGGGATGCCGGCGAACGAGAGACCCTCGCCGGCCACGACCCGGCCTAGACGGCTCAACGGAAGCTCGCAGGCGGCCGCTGCCTGCTCCCAGCGCTCGGCGGGCAGCGTGAACAGCAGCTCGTAGTCCTCTCCACCCGTGGCGGCGAGCTCCGGCGCTGCGCGCCCGGCCGCCTGAGCCACCTCCTCGACCCCGGGGGCGAGGGGTAGCGCGCCGAGGTCGATGTCGATGCTCACACCGCTGCTCTGAGCGATGTGGCGCGCGTCGGTTGCCAGGCCGTCGCTGAGGTCGATCATGGCCGAGGCTCCGGCCTCTGCGAGTGCCGCACCGGCGCCCAGGCGGGGCATCGGACGCCGGTGGCGCTCGGCGAGCGCGGCCACCCGGCGGCCGCCGCCGCCGGTGCCCTGCAAGACCAGCAGGCCGGCAGCCGAGGCACCCAGCGCTCCGGTCACCCCCACCACATCCCCCGGCCGCGCGCCGTCTCGCCCGACCAGCCGGGTCTCCTCCTGCGCCCACCCGGTCACGGCGACGGTGACCACCAGCGCCCCGGCCCGCACCACGTCGCCGCCGGCCACGGTGGTGCGCAGCCGGCGCGCCAGGCCGGCCATGCCTCCCACCAGCTCCAGCGCGGCCTCGCTCGAAAAACCGTCCGGCAGGGCGAGCGAGACGTACGCCTCGCCGGCCTGGGCTCCCATCGCGGCAAGGTCGGAGAGCGCGGCGGCCAGCGCCTTGTGGCCCACGTCCGCTGGGCTGTGGGTGGCGAGTGTGAAGTGCACCCCGTCGGCCACCGTGTCGATGGACGTGACCGCCAGGGCGCGCGAGCGCACCACCGCGGCGTCGTCGCCCACCCACCGGAGCACCCGGTCGCCGGGCTCTCCCAGCGCCCGCCGGATGGCGGCGATCAGCTCGAGCTCGGTCACAGAGCTACGACCAAGCGGCTGCTAACGGACGGGGGCCACCTCGCCGCCACCGGGTGGTGGTACGGATGGGGGCGGGGCAAGCGGCGGATTTTCGGGGGGCGGCGCCTCCTCGGGCGGAGTCACGTCTGTCTCCGGCTCGTAGGGGCCGTCGTCGGAGGTGTCGTCTGCGGGCGGGTAGTAGGTGTCGTCGTCGGACGGCGGGTAGTAGGTGTCGTCATCCGACGAACTGCCGCCGCTCGCGTACTTACCCTCGAACGGGGACGGCTCGAAGGCGGTCTCGGGCTCGGCGAAGTCGCTGCAGTCCTCGCCCTGGGTGGGCTCCATGAAGGCCTTCCAGACCGGAGCGGCGAGCGTCCCACCCTGGGCGCCCGGCATCGCGATGCCGGCGTCGGGATAGCCGACCCATACGGCGGTGGCCATCTTGGGCGTGTAGCCCACGAACCACGCGTCCTTGCCCTCGTCGGTGGTGCCGGTCTTGCCCGCGGCCGGGCAGCCGTAGTTGGCGGCGGTGCCGGTGCCTCCCTGTACGTTGGCCTCGAGGATCTGCGTGACCTCGTTGGCCTCGCCGTCGGTGAGCACTCGTTTGCCCTCGCCTCCGACCAGCTTGTCGGTCTTGCCGTCGGGGAACACCACCTTCTCGATTCCAGTCGGCTTGCGCCTGATGCCGCCCGAGGCCAGCGTCGCGTAGGCGCTCGCCATCTCGAGCGGGGTCACTCCCAGCCGCAGGCCGCCAAGGCCTTCGGCCGGGTAGCAGTCGAGCTTGGTGGTGATGCCCAGCAGCTTGGCCGTCTCGCACACCTTCTCGGGGCCGACGTCGAGGATGAGCTGGGCGAACACCGTGTTGTCCGAGGCCAGGGTGGCGCTGCGCAGGTTCATCGAGCCGCGGTAGCTGTCGCCGAACGTCTTGACGTTCCACTCGCCGTAGACCGGGTCGTTGATCGACAACGGCTTTGACGTGTAGTACGTCGAGTCTGGATCGATGCCCTCGCGGATCGCGGCCGTGAGCACCATCGTCTTGAAGGCCGATCCGGGCTGGCGGTGGCCCTGGGCGGCGAGGTTGAACGTGCGCTCCGCGTAGGTGCCGCTGGAGGCCATCGCCTTGATCTCGCCGTTGGTCGGGTCGACGGCCGCGATCGCCGAGCCCGGGCCGGCCGGATCGCCGTAGTAGGAGTTGATCGCCTCCCGTGCCTGGTCCTGGATCGCGGGGTCGATCGTCGTGTACACCTTGAGCCCCCCGCGGCGGTAGACGCCCACGCCGTACTCCTCGATCAACTTCTCCTGCACGTAGTCGAAGAAGTACGGCTCGCGGCGGCGCGTGTAGCGCAGGCCCTTCTTCACGCTCAGCGGCTTGGCGGCGGCCTCCACGGCTTCGGTGCGGGTGATGAACTCGTTGTCGGCCATCTTGTCGAGCACCTCGTTGCGGCGCTTCAGCGCTTCGTCCGGACTCCCGAAGGGGTTGTACTGCGACGGTGCCTGGGGCAGGCCCGCGAGCAGGGCCGCCTCCTCGAGCGTGAGCTCGCGCGCGTGCTTGTCGAAGAACGTCTCGGCCGCGCCCTCGACTCCGATCGCGGTACGTCCGTCGACGGTGCCGAAGGGGACGTCGTTGAGGTAGTTCTCGAGGATCCACCTCTTCGAGTGCTTCTCCTCGAGCGCTGACGCCAGCTTGGCCTCACGGATCTTGCGCTCGAAGTTGCGCTCGGGATCTTGGATGTACAGCGCGCGCACCAGCTGCTGGGTGATCGTCGAGCCCCCCTGCACGTTCTCGCCGGACTCGATGTTCTTGACCCCGGCGCGCACGACGGCGGAGTAGTCGATCCCCTCGTGCTCGTAGAAGCGCTCGTCCTCGATCGCCACCACGGCCTGGCGCATGTAGAGAGGCATGTCCGCCCACGGCACCGGCGTGCGGATCTCGTCCGACTGCACGTAGCCCAGGCTGGATCCGTCGGCGGCGAAGATCTGCGAGCTCTCGCCCTTGTCCTGGGGCTTGAGCTCCGACAGGGCGGGCGCGCTGGCGGCAACCGAGATCACGTAGCCGGCGACCGACAGCAGCGCGATCGCCGCTATGACCCCGACCACGCCGACGGCCAGGGCGACTTGGCGCCCGCCGCGTCCGCGGCCTCCGCCGCGTCTTTGCTTTCGCTGCCGATAGGTCATGGGAGAACCGGGCTCGTCCTGCCTCCGCCACCACTAGGGCTCGGTGAACGGAGCTACCCGGAACCACCGAAGGATAGAGAAGCCTCACGCAGTCGCTGTAAGCCCTCCTTCCTCAGGCGCGCTGCCACTCCTCCCCGCTCGCGCGCGAGCGCCCAAGTGGTCAGCGTCAGGCGGATCCCCTCCTTGTCGATCTCGGCGACCCGGACGTCCGCGTCCCCGGCCTCGGACAGCACTTCGATCGCGCGGGTGGCGTCGGATCCCGGGGCAAGCCACACCGACACCTCGACCTGGACCTGGGGGTCGACCACCGTGTGGTTGGCGATCGGGCTCTGGGCCAGGCGCTCGTTTGGCACGATCAGGCGGCGCCCGTCGTCGAGGCGGATGTAGGTGTAGGTCAGGCGCACGTCCTCGACCTCGCCCGTCTGCTCCTCGAAGGTCACGAGGTCGCCGATGCGGATCGGTTGGGTGATCGCCAGGAGGACGCCCGCGATGGCGTTGGCCAGCGTCTGACGCGCCGCGAAGCCCACGACCAGGCCCAGGACGGCTGAGGACGCCAAGACCCCGGTGGCCACGCGCTTGACGGACGGGAACTGAGCGAGCGCCAGGGCCAGGCCGATCACGATGATCGTGGCGAAGATCAGGCGGCGGACCAGGCGCAGGCGGGTGTCGGCGACCGGTGAGAGGTCCCGGCCGGTCACCGCCTCGCCGAGCTTGCGCCCGCGGCGGATCAGGGCCTTGTCGATGACCTCGGCGAGAACGAAGGCGCCGATCACCGTGGCCGCCGCCGTGATCTCGTTGTCGTAGTCGCCCAGAAGGGAGCCGAACGTGATTGGATCGGTCGCCGGCATGGCGCACCAGGCTACTTCCAGCCGGCCGGGGCCGGGGCCGGGGGCCGGTGCCCGGGCCCGCGTGCGTGCCGCGAGCGAGCACGCGCGGGCCTCCGAATCGCTGCGCGCCGCCTGGCGGGCGTTTGTCTGGAGCCGGCTCGCGATCCTGGCCGTCGCGGCGTTCGCAGCCCTCTCGACCGGGCAGGGCGGGGTGGGCGCCGCCAACGCCGAGCGCTTCGACGAGCCGTCGCTCACGCGGCCCCTCGGCGGTCTCGGCGACGCGCTGGCGTCCCCGCTCGCGCACTGGGACGCCGTCTGGTACCTCGGCATCGCCGAGTCCGGCTATCCCTCAGCCGACTCCCCCCGCGTGGCGTTCTTTCCGCTCTACCCGCTGCTCACCCGCGCGCTGGGCGAGGTGGGGGGCGGATCCGCCGGGGCGCTGCTGCTGGCCGGCTATGCCGTTTCCCTCGGCGCCCTGCTGGGGGCGCTCGTGCTGCTGTACCGGCTCACCTGCCTCGAGCTTGGCCGCCGCCTGGCGGCGCCGACCCTTCTGTTGCTCTGCGCCTTCCCCGCCTCGCTCTTCCTCGGCGCGCCCTACTCGGAGAGCCTCTTCCTGCTGGCCTCGATCGGTGCGTTCTACGCCGCCCGCACCGGCCACTGGGCCTGGGCCGGCACCGCCGCGGCCGCAGCGTCGGGTACCCGTAGCGCCGGAGTGCTCTTGCTCTTGCCGCTGGTCCTGATCTACCTCTACGGGCCGAGGGACTCTGCGGCGCTCCTCCCGAGACGTTCCGGCTGCGCTTCTCCCGAGACGTTCCGGCTGCGCTCCTCCCCCGCGGGGCGCCGCCAGCCACCGGCCACCGGTGGCGGATGGCTCGCCGCGCTGCGGCCCGCGTACCCGCTTCGGGCCGACGCCGGCTGGCTGGCGCTCGCGCCTGCGGGGCTCGTTGCATTCGCGACCTACATGGGCCTTGCCCATGGCGACCCGCTGGCCTTCGCCTCGGTCCAGGAGTACTGGGGCAGGGACTTCGCCGGGCCGCTCGCGGGCGTCTGGGAGGGCCTCGTCGCGGCGGTCGACGGTGCAAGGCAACTCGCCTCGGGTGCACGCGATCCCGTCGTCTTCGAGCAGGCTGGGGGCGACCCGTTCCGGGTGGCGGGGATGAACCTGATGCTGCTGGCCACGCTTGCCTTCGCCCTGGTGGGCGCCGTTGGTGTCCTGCGCCGGCTCCCGTTCGCCTACGGGGCCTACGTGTCGGCGGCGCTGGTGCTGCCCCTCTCGTACCCGGTCGGCCCGCAGCCGCTGATGTCGCTGCCGCGCTTCGTGGTGGTGCTGTTCCCGATCTTCATGTGGCTGGCGATCGTGTGTGAGCGGCGCGGCATCACCGATCGCGTGGCGGCCGCGTCCGCGGTAGGCCTGGGCGTGTTCGTGACGCAGTTCGCCGGCTGGTACTTCGTGGCATGACGCCGATCCGTGCCGTGCTGCTCGACGCACTGGGCACGCTGGTCGAGTTGCAGCCCCCCGCTCCGCGCCTGCGCGCGGCGCTGCGGCAGACCACGGGCGTCGACATCGGAGCCCAGAACGCCGAGCGCGGCTTTGTCACGGAGATCGCCTACTACCTCGACCACCACATCGAGGGAGGCGATCCGATCGGCCTCGAGCGCCTGCGCGACGACTGCGCGCGTGTGCTGCGAGAGGCGATCGCAGTACCCGAGCTGGGTCTCGCGGCCGTGCGCGACGCCATGGTGGCCTCCCTGTGCTTCACGGCCTTCGACGATGCTCCCCCCGCCCTGCGGGCGCTGCGCGCGCGCGGGCTGCGCCTCGTGGCCGTGAGCAACTGGGACTGCTCCCTGGCGCACTGGCTCGACTCGGCGGGAATCGGCGCGCTGATCGACGGTGCCGTCTCCTCCGCGGAGGTCGGCGAGCCCAAGCCGTCTCCCGCGATCTTCCGCGCCGCGCTCGCGGCCGCCGGGGTGGAGGCCTCCGAGGCACTGCACGTGGGCGACTCGATGGCCAATGACGTAGAGGGCGCCCGCGCCGCGGGCATCCGCGCCGTGCTGCTGGCTCGCGATGGAACCCGGGGCGGAAGCTCAGCGTCTGGCGCCGGGGTGGAGTGTGTGCGCTCGCTCGAGGCGGTCGCCTCCCTAACCTGAGGCCGATGGAGGCCCGCACACAGAGTCAGGCGCCGCCGGATCCCCCGGAGCTGCCGGCGGGCGCCGCGCGGTTTCCCGCCTGGCCGTGGTGGTTTGCGCCGGCGGGCTTTGGGGTGGCGATCTCCGGGACGCTGCTGTTCGGCACCGTGATGGGCGTGGTGGCCACCCTGCTCGGGGCCGACGTCAAAGGAGGCACCCCCGCGCTGGTGGTGATCGGGACCCTGGCCCAGGGCATCGCATTCGTGGCCAGCGCCATCTTCTTCGCAAGCCGGGTAGCCAAGCCGCGGGCCTGGCACTTCGGGCTGAGGGGGGCCGGCTTGTCGGCCCTCGGATGGGCCGCGCTGGGAATGGTGTCGTTCTACTTCGTCACGGCGGTCTACGGCGCGCTGGTCCAACCCGACGCGGAGCAGGGGACCGTGGAGGCCCTGGGCGGCGACGACGGGACCTTCGGCCTGATCATCGCCGGGCTGATGGTGATCGCGGTCGCGCCGGTGGTCGAGGAGGTCTTCTTTCGCGGCTTCTTCTACCGCGCCCTGCGCAGCCGCCTGTCGATCTGGATCGCCGCGGGCTTGGACGGCCTGCTCTTCGGGCTCATCCACTACGGCTTCGACGGCGTGGACGGACTGCTCATCCTGCCGCCGCTCGGGCTTCTCGGCGTAATCTTCTGCCTGGTCTACGAGCGCACCGGCTCGCTGTTGCCGGTGATCGGAATGCACGCCTTCAACAACGCCGTGGCCTACGGCGTCCAGGCCGACGACGGGTGGCAAGTCTCAGTGATCGTCGGGCCGCTGGTGCTTGGCGCGTGCGCGCTCATCCCCCGTATCCTTCCCCCCGCACCGCGGCCGGCACCGGCCTGACACCGCGTCGCGGGATCGCGTTCAGCGGGTACAGTGGCCGGACAATGAAGCGGCTTGGGATCCTCATCCTCTCGCTCGTGGTGCCGGCCGCGGCCCCCTCGTACGGGCTGGCTCAGGCGCCGCTCCCCGTGCCCGGTGCTCCGCCTCCCGCCGAGCCGGCGCCGGCGCCCCGGGCGGGTAGCGCGTCGCTCAAGGTCAGGGGAGGAATGCCCACCAAGCGGATGCGCTTCCTCTTCCGCGGCCAGCGGGTGGTGGCCGTAACCAGGGTCAGGCCCTTCGTGGCCGGTCAGGTGGCCGTGCTCGAGGTCATCCGGCGCGGCAAGGTCGTGGCGCGCCACGAGGCCAGGATCCGGCGCTCGAAGGGAAAGGGCCGGGCGGCCTTCCGCCTCAAGGAGCGCCGCAGCGGCAAGTTCGCCCTGCGCGTGCGTCACCGCCCCACGGCGCAGCAGAAGGCCTTCCGCACCCAGAAGGTACGCCTCGTCGCGGGCAGGTTCCGTGCCGGTGCGGGTGAGAGGGGCCCGAAGGTGATCCTGCTCCAGCGCGGACTGAAGGGGCTCGGCTTCGCCGTTGCAGTCACGGGCTACTACGACGCGGGCACCGCCCGAGCGGTCACCGCGTTTCGCAAGACCAACCGCATGGGCACCGACGGGTATGCGGTCCCCGGCGTCTACGCGCGGGTCTTCCGGCATAAGGGCGCCTTCAAGCCGCGCTTCCCGCGCGCCGGCCCTCACGTCGAGTTCGACTGGTCACGGCAGGTGCTCGCGTTGATCGACGGCGGACGCGCCCACCACGTCTACCACGCCTCCTCGGGCAAGGCGTCCACGCCCACGGTGTTCGGTGCGTTCGAGTTCTACCGCAAGGAGCCGGGCACCAACTCACACGGCATGGTGCAGTCCAACTACTTCATCGGCGGGTACGCCATCCACGGCTACGAGAGCGTTCCCACCTACCCCGCCAGCCACGGCTGCATCCGGGTGCCGATCCCCAACGCGTACCAGATCGATGCTCAGATCGAGCTCGGCCAGAAGATCTTCGTCTACCGCTGAGAGCGGCCTGGACCTGCGCTGACCGTTGCCCTCGGTCGCTTGCCCGCTGGCGCAGGCGGCGTTCCCTGCGTCGTCCTAGGTCAGCTTGGTCCAGACCGCTCTCAGGGCGCCGGGTCTTGGCGCTCCTGCTAGGGCGCGGTCGGAACCGTCACCTCGGTCTCGGCGATTGGCGCCGGCTCGGCGACCGGCGCCGGCTCCGCCGGCTGCTCCACCCCCGGAGCCGGTAGGGCGGCTTCCGCCTCCGCGGTGGGCAGCTCGGGCTCGGGGACCGGCTCTGCAACGGGCGCCTGTGCCGCCGGTGCCTCGACCTCTGGCTCCGCGACGGGCAACGGCGCCGGTGCCTCGACAACTGGCTCCGCAGCGGGCGCCTGTGCCGCCGGTGCCTCGACCTCTGGCTCCGCGACCGGCAACGGCGCCGGTGCCTCGACAACTGGCTCCGCGACGGGCAACGGCGCCGGTGCCTCCACGACCGGCGCCGGTGCCGCTTCCTCGACGGCCGGTGCGGGCGCCGGTTCGATCGCCTCGGGCTGGGCGGGGGCGGGGGCGGGTGCGGGCGGCGCCTGCTCGACCGGAGCCTGCCGAGAACCCTCCTCGGGCGCGCTCGGGCGTGGCGGGGCCTGGTTCACGAAGCTCGCCGACCGCGGTGTGGAGGCCCCGGCCGCGCGCTGCCACTCCGAGTGCGCGCCCGTGCTCCGGGCTGCGGCCGGGATCGCGCGCTCCTGAGAGGCCTGGCCCACGCGCGGGTTACCGGGAACCGACGCTCCCCGCAGGTAGGTATCCGGATTCTGGGCCCGACCGTCCACCCGCGTCTCAAAGTGCAGGTGCGGGCCTGTGCAGTGGCCGGTACAGCCCACGTAGCCGATCACCTGACCCCGGCGAACGGTCTGCCCGCCGTTGACCGCGAAGCCCGACAGGTGCGCATAACAGGTCTCGAACCGGTCCGAGTGCTGGACGCAGATCATGTTTCCGTAGCCGCCCTGCACGCCGCGGACGGTCACGACCCCGCATTCGGCGGCGCGCACGGGAGCGCCGCTGGGGGCAGCGATGTCCACGCCGTCGTGGTTGCGTCCCCAGCGTGGGCCGAACGGGGAGGTGCGCACCCCCTCGACGGGGGTGGCCAGCCGCAGCGTGTCGCACGGCCCGGAGGAGGGTGGCGAAGGCGCCGGGCGAGCGGCGGGGGGGCGACCCTCGGGGTCCGGCCCTGGCCGGCCGGCTCGTGGCGAAGGCGCCGGGCGAGCGGCGGGGGGGGCGACCCTCGGGGTTCGGCCCTGGCCGGCCGGCTCGTGGCGAGGAGGAGGGTGCTCGCTCGACGGCGGGGGCCGCTTCCGCGCTGGCTGCGCGCAGCTGTACGGGGCGCATCGCGGGGCCGGCCTCCAGTTCGGCCGGGCCGCGCTCGCGAACTATCACCGCCACCCCGCCACGGGCCGCACCCGCACTCGCCGCCACACGGTCGAGCCCGAAGAGCTTGGTCCAGGTGATCGGTCCCACGATGCCGTCGACGAAGATCCCCGTGCGTGCCTGGAAGTCGCGCACGGCCGCCTCGGTCACTGGTCCGTACATGCCGTCGACCGGCACGGCGAGGCGCTCCTGGATGGCCTCCACGGCCGCCCCGGTGCTCCCGGCCTGGAACATCAGGGCGCCGCCGGGCTGCGCTCCGATCGCGCGGTCGGCTGGTGAGGTCGCACCAGGGCCACCGGTTTCGCGGGCGATGCCCGTTGCGGCCAGGACCTGCCCGGCGGGGCCGGCGACCATGAGGGTGGTGAGCGCCGTGGATGCCCTCCGGCGGCGGTTGAGCCGCTTCCTTACTTGCGTGCTGATCGCCCTCCGGCGCCGGGAACGCTCCAATGAACGCTCCCAGGGGCTCGGGGACGCGAGGTCTCGCATGGGGTTGGTCACCGTCGTGCTCCTCTTCCTTCGGGCCGGCGGGGTTAGCTGACGGGCTCGCGCTGGAAGTCGCGCTACGCCGCTGCTCGCGGCGATTCGCCCCTGCGGCCTGGGCCGCTTCGGTTCCCCCGCTCCCCGCGCCCGGTGGGCAGGGGATTAGGCGCTTGGCAACTGTCGTTGCCGCTTAATAGCACGCACGGGCCACCAAGGTTGCGGTCTGACGGCGCGCTCCTCGCGTCAGCCGGTCGGCTGACGCCAGTCGCCCGCTCGCCGGTGGGGCTTGGGCAGGGCGTTGGCCAGCATGGTGCCGCCGAGCCCGTAGAGGAGCAGGGCGAGGAGCCCGGGGGTCACACGGCGCGCCCAGATCTCGTCGGTGTCGACCAGGCCGGTCAAGGGGGAGAGCAGGACGTCGTCGGCGTCGTCGACGTACTCGCGCACGCTCGAGTGCTGAGCCTCGCGTACCCGCTCCACTGCGGGCTCGGGCGCGGGCTTGTCGATCTCCGCCTCCGAGAGGGCGGGCTGGTCGTCGCTGCGCAGCGACCGCACCTGGTTCTCGGATCCTTCGGTGAGCTGGTCGACGGCGAAGAACACGAAGCTGAGGGCCACGAGCGCCGCCGCGGTGATGGCGCATATGCGAACCAGTGATCCCATGTCTTTACTACCATCGGCAGCCGCTGTGAAGAACCTGACTCCTGGACCTTTTTCCCCATCAGCGTGACCGGTGCTCGCGAGCGCCTCGTAGGCGAGCTGCGCACCCACGCCCTCGTGATCGGCAGGGTCACGCTGTCCAGTGGTCGCCAGGCCGACTACTACGTGGACGCCAAGCGGGCGATCCTCCGGACCGCCGGCTTCGCCGCCCTCGGCGAGCTCGTGGCGGCGGAGGTGGGCCGCCTCGGGGCCACGGCCGTCGGCGGGCTCACGATGGGCGCCGACCCGGTGGCCTGCTCGGCGCTGGCCGCGGGAGCCGACGTGAAGGCCTTCTTCGTGCGCAAGGAGCGCAAGGAGCACGGGCTGCAGCGGTGGGTCGAGGGACCCCCGCTCGAGGCGGGGGAACGCTGCCTGATCGTGGAGGACGTGGTGACCACCGGCGGATCGACCTTGCAGGCGATCGAGCGCGTGCGCGAGGAGGGCTTCAGGATCGCCGGCGTCGTGGGCGTGGTCGACCGCCTGGCGGGGGGCGGTGAAGCGATCGAGGCGGCTGCGCGAGCCCCGTACGGGGCGCTCACGACCATCGACGATCTCTACCCGGACCGCCCCGACCGCTGAGCGCAAGCGTGGTGTGACCACCGCGCGGTCAGTGCCCCGAGCTGGATTCGAACCAGCGGCCTTCCCCTTAGGAGGGGGACGCTCTATCCAGCTGAGCTATCGGGGCCAAACCAGACGATAACCCGCGCCGTTGCTGCCTGGATCCCGTTCGATCCAGGCTGTTCGGCTAATCCTCCTCGTCCTCGTACAGCGACTCGCGCGCCAGCTCCGCCCCGCGCTGGGCGTACAGACGCACCTCGACGTAGTCGCCCGTGTAGTCGTCTAGGGAGACCAGGGTGAAGCGGTCCTCCACCAGCAGGCACTGGTCCGTGGTGGTGGGCCCCAGCTCGGCGGTGGCAACCGCTCCGTTGGGTACCAGGGAGACTCCCCACACGAGGGTGATCACCCCGCGGCGGGCCTCGGGCCCGCGCCAGTGGCCGATCTCCTGGTCTGAGAGGTCGAGCGTCCAGTCCGGGTTGGCCTCGGCGGTCTCGTCGGTGTAGTCGACGACCGCGTTGAAGTCGGCGGCCTGCGCGCCCTCGTGCTCACGCGTGTACGAGACGAAGCCGAAGAGCTCGAAGCCCTCCGAGGTAGGGGCGGTGCCCGGCACGTAGGTGCGCCCGCCCCAGGTGCGGTCCGGGAACCAGGTGATCGCCCCCGGCTCGCCCAGCTCCTGGTCGGTCTGGATGGCCGCCGCCGCGGTCCCGAAGTGCTCCCCGAGCGCCTCGCCCCAGCGGCCGTAGGGCAACGGCTCCTGAGCCGGCTCGGCGGCGTGGCTGGGCAGGGGACGTTCGGCCGGCGGCATGCGGCGGGAAGCTACACGAGGGCGAGCACCAGGCCAGCGCCCACCACGACCGCGGTGGACCAGGTGATCGCCGACGCCATCAGCGCGCGATCGAGCCCGTACTCGTGGGCGATTACGAGTCCGTTGATCCCGCTGGCCATTCCCGCTTGGCAGAGGTAGGAGTCGGGTACACCGTGCACGGCCTTCGAGAGCGCGAACATGATCGCCGGGGCCACGAGCAGACGCAAGGCGAGTGCCGCCCCAACCGGGCGGCTGAACGGAGGTGGGAACGGCCAACCGCCCTCGGTCGCCTCCCCGGCGAGCGTGATCCCCACTACGAAGAATCCGAGTGGCAGGATCGCGAAGACCAAGACCTTCGACGCATCGACGGCCCATTCGGGGGTCAGTACCGAGGGCGCGAACAGAGCAGCCACACCGGCCCACAGCGCAGGGTTGCGCGAGAAGAAGGCGACGGCGCGCTCGCCCGGGCGCTCGGCCACGGTGCCGAAGCCCGCGCCGATCGAGAACCCGATCGTGACCAGCGCGCCGGTGGACACCACGACGTCGTAGGCGATCGCGTTGGGCAGCTCGTCCAGACCGAACAGGGCCGCGCTGAAGGGAAGGCCGAGGTAGCCGGTGTTGGCCAGCGCCGCCACCACCATGAGCGCCCCGACCCGCGGCCGCGGCAGACGCAGGACATAGGTGCCCACGACGTAGGCGCCACCCAGCACGGCCAGCAGCGCCACGTAGGCGAAGCCGATCCCCGCACCCACCTCCGCCGTCAGCTCGAGCGTCGCGATGTTGAAGAAGATCACCAGGGGGATCAGCACCCACAGCATCACCCGCAGGATCCGCTGGGCGATGGACTCCGCGCGCTCTCCCAGCCGGTGTTCGGTGGCGAAGCCGCCCGCGGTCGCGGCCACGATCACCGCAGCGATTGCGATCACGCGCCGGCGGCCCGAAGCAGCTCGGCGCCGCGCTCCGGGGAGAAGGCGCACAGCTCGACCCCGGCTCCCAGCTCCAGACCGGCCTGCTGGGCCAGGCGCGGGATCAGGTCGATCCGCCAGCAGAACGCGGCCGAGCCGGGCGGGGCCGTGCGGATCCACATGTTGAACGGCGGCAGCGTTCCAAGCACCGACTGCAGGCGGCCGAGCACGTCGTGCAGCAGCGCGGCGCCCAGCGGACCGTCGTCCTCGAAGCGCGCCCGGGGCGTGCGCGGAACGATCTGAACGTGGAACGGACCGCGAGAGGCGAACGGGCAGATGACCACGGCTTCGTTGTCCACCGCCACCAGCCGGTCTCGGCGGCGCACCTCCTCCTGGAGCAGGTCGGCCAGCAGGTTGCGGCCCTGTGTGCGGTCGCGGTAGGCGGTGAAGCGCTCGCGCTCGCGTGCAACGACGGAAGGCACGAACGGCAGCCCGTATATCTGCGTGTGGGTGTGCGGCAGCGAGGCGCCGGCCTGCTGGCCCTCGTTCACGATCACGTGCACGTAGGTCGATCCGGCGTGGGTGCGCATTCGCTCGCGCCATACGCCCATGGCCGTCGCCACCCCCTCCGGGCCCAGGTCGTGCAGTGAGGACACCGGCTCCGGGCCGTTGATCACCACCTCGTGCACGCCGCTCGCGGGACGGGTGGCGAACAGATCGGGGTCACCCCGGCCTGCCTGCAGCGGGTCGCTGGGGTCTGACCGGCCGGGCTCGAGCGCCGGATACAGGTTGGGCACCACTCGCACGCGCCATCCCGGCGAGTCCGGCGGTCCATCGACCGGGCGCAGAGCGTAGACCTCGGGCGGGGTCCGGGCCTCGTGCCCCTCGCGGAAGGGGTCCGTGTCGGGGTCGACGGGCGGCCTCGGCCCCACGGCGAACCACGCGCCGGGGCGCTCGGCCCGCTCGGCCGCCACGATCACGCGCAGCCCCGATACGGGGTCGATCCGGATCTCAGGCAAGGCGCTCGATCTCGGCCTGCGTGAGAGCGGGGCGCACCTCCGGGGGGTTTGATTGACGTGGCGCTGGGGTGGCGATTCAGCGAGCGTAACGCTCGATGTCTTGCGCCAATGCCTGCTCGTCGGCGTACTCACCCTGCTTGAGGTGCACGATCTCCCCGTCGCGGTCGTAGAAGACCGTCGCGGGGAACGGCCCGACCGCCTTGATCACGCCGGCGATCTTGAGATCGGGGTCCTTGTAGCTCGGGTAGGCCACCGGGTACTCCTTCAAGAACTCCTCGGCGTCGGCATCGTTGTCGTTGCCGTCCACTCCCAGGAAGGCGACCTTCTTCCCGCGCTCGATCGCCTGGCTCTGGAAGTAGGGAAACTCGGTCCGGCACGGGCCGCACCAGGAGCCCCACATGTTCACCACCACCGGGTAGCCCTTCAATGCTGCGAGCCGCTTCTTGAAGGCCTCGGGCCCGCCGTCAAGCAGCTCGCTCGACTTGTCGTGAAGCGCGGCGAGCGCCGCGGGGGCGCCCGCCAGGGCGGAGGCGGCGCCCTCCTGGGAGGGGGCAGCGCTCTCGGGCTGCTCGGACTTCTCGCCGGTGGCCGCGATCACGGCGGCCGCCACCGCGGCTACCACGACGAGGCAAAGGAGGGCGGGCAGCAGTCGGCGCATACGGGTCCGGTCAAGATAGCCAGAACCCGATGTGGGTCGCGCGACCCGTTCGTGTGCTGTAATAGAGGGACGCCGGGCACGGGATGCCTTGCGACTCCGCCGTTCGCGGGCAACCGCCGACCGGCTCACACGACGCGCAGGGACGCTGCGTCCGCGAAGAACCTCTTCAGGTCGCGGAAGCAGACCCATCCGGGTCGTTCCCCCAGAACCAGAGGCCGAACATGGCTGAGAGCACTTCCGTGGCTGAACCAGCGCCGGTATCCGGCGCCGATCTGACGCGCGCCGAGAAATTCGCGCGCGAGCCGTTCGTGCTCGAAGGTGAGGACGCCGCCGGCGCGCTCGCCGACGACACGCCCCGGCGCCGGGCTCTCGATGCGGCTCTGGAGGAGATCGCCGCCGGCCGCGACGAGCCCTCGGCCCAGTGGCGCCGCGAGTTCTCGCTGATCCTCGGCCTGGAGCGCGTGCTCGCCGACGACGAGCCCAAGCTGGTGGACGGCACAGTGCTCTCGGCCCATCAGGTCGACGCCCTGTCGGGCACGTTGATAGCGCTCACCGCCGAGCAGATGACGAGCGCCAAGAGCAACGGCAACGGCAATGGCAAGGCAGCGAGCTACGAGGAGCTGCCCTCAGGCGAGGTCGAGATCGAGGGCGACGAGGAGATCTCCGACGACGACGAGCCGCTCGACTGGTCCGAGTCACAGGAGGACGGAGACGAGGTCTCGGCACCGGAGGACAAGGGCGCGGACCGCAGGTTCTGGTTCGAGCACGCCACCGGCGCGGGCAAGACCGTGGCCGCGCTGGGCTTCGTCGAGGCGTCGCGCACCGGCGGCGTACTGATCCTCACCCACCGCCGCAACCTCGTGGACCAGTTCAACGGAGAGCTCCGTGACCGCGGCTACCGCAAGCGCGTATGCCCGCCCCTGCTCGGCGACAGTAAGCCGACGGTCGAGGGTCCGGTCACCGTCGAGACCTACCAGTGGTTCGTGCGCAACGCGGGCAAGATCTCCGACGCCTACACGATCGTGATCTGTGACGAGGCACATACGGCGCTCGGCGAGAAGACCTCGGCCGCGATCCGCAAATGGCAGGAGCCGGTGTTCGTGGGCATGACCGCCACCGGCGCCCTGATCGCCCGCCACGTAACCGATCTCTTCCCGACCCAGACCTCGCGCTTCGACCTCGCCCAGGCCGCCCGCCGGGGTGTGATCGCGCCGCTGCGCTGCGTGCGCATCCCGCCCGGAGTGGGCGTGCGCTCGATCTCGAAGGTGCCCCTGCGCAAGGGCGAGGTCGACCAGGACTTCGACCAGGAAGAGCTGGCCAAGCTGCTCGACCAGACGCCGTTCAACCTGGCGATCGCCGACCTCTACAAGGTGCGCTTCAAGGATCTGCCCGGCGTGGTCTACACCGCGGGTGTTCGCCACGCGCACAATGTGGCGGCGGCGTTCGTGGCGGCCGGGATCAAGGCCAAGGCCGTCTCGGGTGAGACCAACAAGCGCGAGCTCACGCGCGTGCTGGCCGCCTACGAGCGCGGCGAGATCGACGTGCTCTGCAACGCGCAGCTCCTGGCCGAGGGATGGAACTCTCCGCGCGCCACCGTCTGCATGCACCTGGCGCCGACCGCCTCGCGGCGCATCTACCAGCAGCGCGTGGGACGCGTGACCCGCCGCCGGCAGGGCAAGGAGGCCGGCATCGTCGTCGACTTCGTGCACCCGGCCACCACCAACGACGATCCCGTAGTGACCCTGCACAGCCTGCTCGACCGCGACGTGTACCGCGGCGGGGCGATCGTCGTGGGCCCCGTGCGCCGCGGCCGCGGCCGGCGCCTGCGCGTGGAGCGCCGCGTGGTGCCCGTGACCGCCGACAACGAGCGGCGCGCGCAGGTCTTCGAGCGCGAGCTGTGGCGTATCGCGGTCGAGCACCTCAACTGGGCCGAGCAGGGAGCCTGGGCTCAGCTGGCGGGGGCGCGCGTGGCCGCCAACAACTGGCGCCGCGCCAAGGCGATGCTGCACTTCGACGCCACGGGCGAGCTGCGGCGCAAGTACCTGATCACCTGCCTCCAGCGCAACCGCAACACCCAGCTGCGCCTACGCGCGCTCACCGAGGTGGGCGCCATGCGCGATCCCGAGGCCTTTGACGAGGCGGTGGAGATCGTGGGCGGCTGGTCGCGCGACGAGCGTCGCGAGGGGGTCAAGATCCTGCTGGAGGCGCTGGCGGAGCGGCCCATCGGCCGCCGTGACCAGGCCAGCCGCTGGCTGTGGCATCTGGCCGAGTACAGCCGCGAGGTGCACGAGGAGTACGCCGTGTCGCGCTGGCCTGAGACCAAGCGCCTGCTCGGCCTGCTCGTGAACTCCTCGGGCGGGGCACACGGCCGCAACGCCCGCCGCGTGGTGCAGGCCACCAAGAAGCAGGACCGCCGCCTCTCGGCCGCCGTGCTGGCGGCCTCGCTGGCCCACACGCCCGAGGCCCAGCAGGTGCTCGACGGCGCCCGCATGCGGATGGCCCGCAAGCCGAGCGCTCTCGCTCGCGAGCTGCTGCGCAACTTCCCGAAGGGGCGTCGGCGGCGCGGAGGCCGGCGGCGCAGGGGGCGCGGGGGCAATCAGGAGGGCGGCCAGAAGGGCGGCGGGCCGCAGGCCAAGGGGCAGGAGCAGGACGCGGCCTAGAGGCCGGTCCTCAGTCCTCCGTCCATTCCCCAGTCCGCGCAGGGTCCTCGGGGGCAATGCGAGCCGTCGGCGACCACTGTGGCCAGCGCCTCCGTCCGAATCAGGTGGTGCGTGGCGCGTATCGGTGGTGGAGGGCGAGAGCGTTGCCGTCCGGATCCTTGAAGAACGCCTGGTGGCAGACGCCGGAGTCGAGCGTGTCCGCCTCGAACGAGACGCCGCGCGACTCGAGCTCGGCGCGCGCGGCCTCGACGTCGTCCACCCGTAGCTCGATCGGATGGTTGTTGGGCCGGAACTCGAGACCGAACGCCTCAGATTCCATCAGTGCGAGCGTCAGGTTGCCGGTCTCGAACTCTCCGGCCGGCATCTGTCCCCAGCGGGCGGACAACGGCAGGCCCAGCACGGTGCCGTAGAACTCGGCGGCCGCGTCGAAGTCCTTGGTCGCCAAAGTGACGAAATCGGTGCCGGTGATCAGCGGTTTCGGAGGGGTCACGGGTGCTCCTGTGGTCGTTGGTCTTGACCTGGCGGCACGCTGTCAGTGTTGCGGAGTCAAGTGGACCTCGCCCGCCTGCAGCGCTTCTCGACCGGTGGCCGTGTCCACCAGCAGGGCCCCGGTGTCATCGACCCCGGCCGCAACGCCCTCGCCATCGCGCCACGAGATGCGGGTGCCCTTGAGCGCGTCGCGCTCCCGCCACGCCTGGAGGACACCGGAGGAGTCATCCGAGAGGCGGTGGTCGAGCGCGGACAGCAGCGCGCCGAGCACCGCGACCAGCGACCAGCGACCAGCGCCTGGGGACTCGAGCACCAGCGACGTCGCGCGCCCCTCCAGCTCCGCCGGGAACTCCCGCGTCCCGACGTTCAGCCCCACCCCGACCACCGCCCATCCCTCCTGAGGCCTTCCCTCGACGAGGATGCCCGCCAGCTTCCTGCGCTCGACCCATACGTCGTTCGGCCACTTGATTGCGCAGGTCACCGGCGCGCAGGCGTCGGCCGCCTCGCACACGGCCACCGCGGTCGCGAGCGGCAGGAGGGCGTGGCGCTCGTCAAGATCGCGAACCACCACCGACAGCAGTAGGGCCGCGCCCGGCTCGGCGGTCCACGTGCGGCCCTGGCGGCCCCGGCCCGAGGTCTGCTCGTCGGCGGTCACGATGGTGCCATGGGGCGCTCCGGCCGCCGCCAGCGCCTTGGCTCGCTCGTTCGTGGAGTCGGTCACGCGGTGGTGCACCCGTGGGAGGCCGAGGGCCGGCGGTGCGGGGCTCATCGGGCGCGGAGGCGGACCGTGACGCTCACGCTCACGCTCCCGCGTCTTGGGTGAGCGCGTCCACCAGGCCGTCGATGTCGTGCCGCTCGGCCTCCACGTGCACGGTCAGGCCGTGCTCGCGGGCCGTGGCGCTGGTGACGGGTCCGATCGAGACCAGCCGGCCGTCCACCGGCAGGCCGTCGGGCGAGCCGACCGCGTCGAGCAGGAAGTGGACGGTCGAGCTGGAGGTGAAGGTCACGTAGTCCACGGCGGCGAGCGCCTCGATTTGCGCATCGTCGAGCGGCTCGGCGACCGTGTCGTACAGGGCCACGACATCCACGTCGGCGCCGCGCTCGCCGAGCGCCTCGGGCAGCACGGCGCGCGCTTCGGCGGCGCGGGCCACGAGGACGCGACGACCCTCGACGGGCACGCCGGCGAGCGCCTCGACCAGGGACTCGGCGATTGACCGGGGCGGCACCACGTCCGGACGGATGCCGTGGCGCTCGAGCGCCACGGCCGTGCCGGGGCCGATGGCGGCCACGGTGGCCGCCGCGAGGGCGCGGGCGTCGCGCCCCGAAGCGGCCAGCGCGTCCATCAGGAGGGTCGCCCCGTTGGGGCTGGTGAGAATCACGAGGGCGTACTCACCGATGTCCGCGGCCATTGCCGCCACCTCGCCCTCGACCGGCCGCGGCTCGATCCGGATCGCGGGCGTCTCCACCACCTCGGCTCCCAGCGCGCGCAGCCGCGCGGCCAGCTCGCTGGCCTGTGCCCGAGCGCGCGTGACGGCGACGCGGCGGCCGTAGAGGGGCCGGTGCTCGAGCCACGCGAGCGTGTCGCGCAGTCCGGCTGCCGGTCCGATCACCGTGATGGCCGGGGGCCGGACGCCCGTCTCCGCCGTTCGCTCGGCGATGTCCGCCAGCGTCGCGGTCACGGTCGTCTGGCCGGGCAGCGTGCCCCGCTGGATCACCGCGGCGGGCTCCCCCGGGGCGCGCCCGGCGGCACGGAGGCGCTCGGAGATGAGGGGCAGGTTCTTGATGCCCATGTAGAGGACGAGGGTGCCGGGAAAGCGCGCGAGCGCCTCCCAGTCCAGGGCCGACTCCTGCTTTGTCGGGTCCTCGTGCCCGGTCACGAAGGCCACCGCCGAGGCCGCGTCGCGGTGGGTCACCGGTATTCCGGCGTACGCGGGCGCGGCCACCCCCGAGGTCACCCCGGGCACGACCTCGAAGGCCACGCCGGCCCTGGCCAGCGCCTCGGCCTCCTCGCCTCCGCGACCGAACACGAACGGATCGCCGCCCTTCAGCCGCACCACCTCGAGCCCGGCGGAGCCCAGCTCGACCAGCAGCGCGTCGATGTCGTCCTGGGCCATGGCGGGGTTTCCCGGCTCCTTGCCGACGTAGCGCAGGTCGCAGCCCGACCGTGCGCCCTCGAGGGCGGTAGCGGGGATCAGGCGGTCGTAGAGGATCGCGTCGGCTCCGGCGATCAGCTCGAGCGAGCGGCGGGTCATCAGGCCGGGGTCTCCCGGCCCGGCGCCCACGAGGTAGACGGTGCCGCTCATGGCGTCACGCTAGTCCGCGCGCTCCGCCGCGTTGAGCAGCTCCCGCGCCCCTGCGGCGAGCATCCGCTCGGACACGGCGCGGCCGAGTGCGGTGGGGTCGTCTGCCTCGCCCGTGGCGGAGTCGCGAATCCACTCGCTGCCGTCCGGCATGCCGGCGAAGGCATCGAGGTGCAGCTCGCCCCCCCGCAGCCGCGCGTGCGCTCCCACCGGCGTGCGACAGGTCGCGGCCAGGCCCTCGACCAGAGCCCGCTCGGCGGTGAGCGCCACGAGTGCGTCGCGGTCGGTGAGCCGGGCGGCCAGAGCGACGGTGCCGGCGTCTCCCGATCGCGCCTCCAGTGCCAGGCAGCCCTGCCCGGGGGCGGGGGTCATGCTCTCCTCGGGGATCGGCTCCCCCTCCTCGCGCCCGAGCCGCGACAGCCCCGCGGCGGCCAGCACCAGCGCGCCGTAGTCCCCCTCGGCCAGCCGGCGCAGCCGGGTGTCGACGTTGCCGCGCACGTCGCGCACGTCGAGGTCGGGGCGCAGCGCCAGCAGTTGGGCACGGCGCCGCAGGCTGGCCGTGCCCACCACCGCCCCGTCGGCCAGGTCGTCGAGCGAGCCGGCACCGCAGAGGGCGTCGCGGGCGTCGACGCGCTCGGGCACCCCGACGATGGCCAGCCCTTCCGGCAACAGCGAGGGCACGTCCTTGGCCGAGTGCACGGCCAGGTCGATCTCCTCGCGCAGCAGCGCCTCCTCGATCTCCTTCACGAACCGGGCCTTGTCGTCGTGCTCGGGAGCCGGCGCCCCACCGGGCCGCTCGTCGCCGGAGGTGCGGATGGTGATCACCTCGACCTCCTCTTCCAGCTCCTCGAGTCGCCGGCGCACGTAGGTGGCCTGCGCGACGGCGAGCGCGCTGCCGCGGCTCCCGAGTCGCAGAGCCACTCAGCCGTGCCGGCGGCGACGCGAGTCGAGCCGGGTGACCTCCGCCGAGCGCTCGTCCGAGTCCTCGTCCGGGACACCGGGGAGGAGCGCAGCCGGAACGTCGTTGCAGCGAGCACCTTCGTCAAGTGGGCTGCTCCCCCCGGGACGGAGCGCAGCCGGAACGTCGTTCCGGCGAGCACCATCGTCAAGTGGGCTGCTCTCCCCGGGACGGAGCGCAGCCGGAACGTCGTTCCGGCGAGCACCGTCCCTCTCAGTCTCCAGCCCGAACAGCTCGCGAAGGGCCTGCACGTACTCGTAGGAGGAGTCCTCCCCGGCGGAGCCCTTCAGGCGAAGCGTGGGCTCGTGCAGCATCCGGTTGACGATGGCGGTGGACATCACCCGCAGCCGCTCGCGGTCGGCGGCGGAGAGCGACTCCCAGCGCTGCTCGTTCTCGGAGAGAACGGCATCGACCACGGCCTGCCCCCGCTTGCGCAGAGCGGTGATGGTCGGCACCACATCGAGGCTGGCGAGCCAGCGATCGAAGCCGGCCACCTGCTCGTCGATCAGCGTGCGCGCCCGGGCGGCTTCCGCCTCTCGCACGCTGCGGCGCTGGGCCACGGCGCGCTGAAGGTCGTCCATGTCGTAGAGGGCGACGCCAGGCAGATCGCGCACGCGCGGGTCCACGTCGCGGGGCACCGCGATGTCGATCAGCACGAGTGGCCGCGACCCGCGCTCGGGGCTGATCAGCTCGAGCTCCTCGCGGTCCACGATCTGGTGGGGGGAGGCGGTGCAGCTGACCACGATGTCGGCCTTGGCGAGCTCAGACGGAAGGTCGTCGAAGCGCACGGCGGTGCCGCCGAAGCGCTGGGCCAGCCCGATCGCGCGGTCGTAGTGGCGGTTGGCCACGAATACGGTGTGCACGCCCTTCTCGCGCAGGGTCTTGGCCGTCAGCTCGCCGTGCTCGCCCGCGCCGATCACCAGCACGCGGCGGGTGCTGAGGTCGCCGAGCATGTCGGCGGCCAGCTCGACCGCAACCGAGGAGACCGACAGGCGCGAGCGGCCCACCGCGGTCTCCGTGCGTACCCGCTTGCCGGCGCCCAGCGCCTCACGGAACAGGCGGTTGGTGATCGGCCCGGTGGCGCCCTCCACGAGGGCCAGCTCGTAGGCGCGCTTGACCTGACCCTGGATCTCCGCCTCGCCCACGATCATCGAGTCGAGCCCGGCGGCCACGCCGAACAGATGCCGCACCGCGTCGCGTTCACGGAAGGAGTACAGCCAGTCGGTGAGCTCGGTGGGACGGATGCCGGCCTCGCGCGCCAGAACGGTGAGCGCCGCGCTCTCGGCCGCCACCGCATCGGAGGCCACGAGGTAGATCTCCGACCGGTTGCACGTGGAGATGGCCACGGCCTCCTGCACCGACTCCTGGGCGCAGAGCTCGGACAGGACGGCCGTCGCTCGCCCCTCGGGCAGCGCCAATCGCTCGCGCAGAGCCAGCGGAGCCGTCTTGTGCGAGACGCCCAGGGCGATCAGCTCATGCGTCATGGGCCGACACGCGCCATGGGCCTGCGCTCTCCATCCTCGTCCCCTCTCTCCTCCAACTCCAGGAGCTCTGACACCTCGCGTTCGATCCGCGAGACCTTGGCCCCGATGATCGCGACGTAGACGAAGATCAGGGTGAGGAACACCAGGTAGGCGCCGGCCACGTACTTACCGGCCTCGTCGAGCGGCAGCGCCGGCATGCCTCAGACCGTGCTGCTGGCGGGCGCCGCCGCGGCCCGCTCCTCGGCGCGCAGCTCGAGCCGGCTGCGCAGCCGCTTGAGCTGCATCGAGGTGTGCTTGGCGGTCAGCTCCAGCTTCCACAGGGTTACGAACAGCAGGCCCATGGCGAGCAGCGACACCAGGAAGGCGAGCCGCATGTCGCCCGGCAGGCTGCCGCCGGTCTGGGAGAGCACGCGCGGATGGGTGACCGACTCCGCTAGGCGCACCGCGGTGAAGTTGATCGGCACGAAGGCACCGGCCGCGATCGCGAACACCGACGAGTAGCGCGCCTGGCGGTCGGGATCCTCGATCGAGAAGCGAAGTGGGTAGTAGACGCAGTAGAGCAGGAAGACGATCAGGAACGAGACGAGCACCGGCTCGTCCCACACCCACCAGTGCCCCCAGGAGGCCTTGGCCCAGATCGCCCCGGTGACCAGAACGGCGGTGCCGAGGATGATCGACAGGTGGATCGCCACATACGAGCGCATGTCCCACGAACGCTCGCCGGTGCGCAGGTGCTGGACCGCCATGATCCCGCCGGCCACGAACCCGCACAGCGCCACGATCGCCATCGGCACGTGCACGTAGAAGATCTTCTGGATGAAGCCCTGGTCGGCGTCGTTGGGCGCGTAGAAGAAGACGAGCGCGAAAGCCGCCAGGATGCTGAGCACCGTGGCCACGGCGAGCGGCTTGAGCCCCTTGGAGTACACAGCACCATCCTAGAGAAGGCCGGCGCTCACCCCGTGCCGGGGGGCGGCGCCTCGTGGAGGTGGACGTGCCGGGGGGTCGCAAAGGGAGCGGTGCCCCTTTGATGCCGGGGGGTTGCAGAGGGGCGCGGTGCCCCTTTGATGCCGGGGGGTTGCAGAGGGGGGCGGTGCCCCCCTCTGACGTCATCCTCAATCATCCAGCAGGAAGTCGAACACGGCCAGGGCGATCAGCCCGAACACGAGGTCGTAGCCGCCCAGCAGAGCTAGGAACCGGCCCAGGTCCTCGGCCTCGGCGCCGTCGACAAGCAGCGGCTCACTGGCCGAGGCGGCCCCGATCAGTAGCGGCAGGACCAGCGGCAGCAGCAGCAGCGGCACGATCAACTCGGGCGCACGGGTCTCCACGGCCAGCGCGGCCACCAGGGCGCCGACGGCGGCGAGCCCGAGATCGGCCAGCACGAGGATCGCCAGCAGCTCTGGGAAGGCCGCGAAGAGGTCGGGCCCAAGCAGCAGCAGGCCGAACACCGGTACGGCTACCACCTCGAGCAGGACGAGGTAGACAAACAGCGCCCCCGCCTTCGCCAGCAGCAGGGCGGTGCGGTCGACGGGCGCCAGCAGCAGGGCGTCGATGCCGCCCTGCTCGCGCTCGGCGGCGAACAGCCGCGACACGCCGATCACCGTAGCCAGCAGCAGCGTGACCCACAGCACTCCGGCGGCAAGCTCGCCGTCGAGTGTGTCGCGGTCGAGCCCGAAGTGAAAGAGCACGTAGACCGTGACCGTGAACAGCGTCATCGCTGGTACGGACTCCTTGGTGCGCAGCTCGATGGTGAGGTCCTTGCGCAGGATCGCCGAGGCGGCACGTATCACGAGTACAGCTCCCGTGCCCGGACGGCGTCGAGCTCGGTGGCGGGCAAGGCGAATGCCTGGCGCCCGCCGTGCAGTCCCACGGCCAGGTCGGCTTCGGCCAGGCCGCCGCTTACGTCGTGGGTCACAAGCACCCGCGCCCGGCCTGAGCCGCGGCCCATCAACGGCTCCAGCCGCTCTACCGCCACGGGGTCGAGGTTGGCGCGCGGCTCGTCGAGCAGCAGCAGCTCGGGATCGTGCAGCGTGGCGCGCGCGACGGCCAGGCGCTGCACCATTCCCTTGGACAGGTCGCGCACCGGCTCGTTGGCCCGGCGCTCCAGTCCTACTTCGGCCAGCGCCTCGTCAACTCGACCAAGCTCCAGGCCATAGAGCCGCGCCTGGTAGGTCAGGTTCTCGCGGCCTGTCAGCTCGCGGTAGAGCAGCGGGTCGTGGCCGAGGTAGCCGATCCGCCCACGCGCCTTCCACGTCTCTCCGGGGAGATCGCATCCCAGGACCCGCGCCGTTCCCGCGTGGGGCCGCAGCAGTCCCGCGAGCACCCGCAGGAGGGTGGTCTTGCCCGCGCCGTTGGCACCGAAGACGGCGAGGGTCTGGCCGGGCGGCAGGCTCACGGTCACACCACTCAACGCGACGCGCTCGCCGTAGCGGCGTTCGAGCCCGTTCAGCTCCAGCGCGAGAGCATTCGCGCCGCGGTCCAGATCGTTGGTCTCGACCGAAGCCAGGCTGTCATTCACGCTCGAGGGTCTCCGCGGCGTGGCGCAGCGTGGGCTCCACCACCGGCCACGACTGCCCGATCGCCTTCGGGTTGCCGGGGAAGTTCACGATCAGGGTGCGTCCGCGGATACCCGACACGCCGCGAGTGAGGATGCCCAGGGGGGTGTGGCTGCGCGACTGCGCGCGGATGGTCTCCGCGTAGCCGGGCGCCTCGCGGTCGAGCACGTCGCGGGTGGCCTCGGGGGTCACGTCGTCGGGAGTAAGGCCGGTGCCTCCGGTGGTGAACACGAAGCGCACGCCGTCCTCGTCGGCGAGGCGGCGCAGCGCGGTGGCGATGGCCTCGCGGTCGTCGGGCACGGTCTCACGCACGGTGTCGAGGCCCGCCGCCTCACAGCGCTCGGCCAAGGCGGGACCGGACGCATCCTCGCCCCGGCCCTGCGCGAGTGAAGTGGAGATAGTGAGTACAGCGGCCCTCATGACGGGCGGACGCGCGGCTCGCGGCGCCAATCGTGCTTGCCGCCGGTCTTCTCGACCAGCGCGACCGGTCCAACCTCCACGCCGCGCTCCAGGCCTTTGACCATGTCGTAGACCGTGAGCGCCGCCACCGCGCAGGCCGTCATCGCCTCCATCTCCACGCCGGTCTGGCCGCTGGTCCGTGCCTCGGCGCTCAGCAGCACGCGGCCGGCGGGGGCGTCCACCTCGATCGCCACGTCGAGGAAGGTGAGGGCGAGCGGGTGGCAGAGCGGGATCAGCTCGGACGTGCGCTTGCCGCCCTGGATGCCCGCGATTCGTGCCGTGGAGATCACGTCCCCCTTGGGCGCGTCGCCGCGAGCCACCGCGGCCGCCGTCTCGGGGGCCATGGTCACCACTGCCTGCGCAATGGCACGGCGGCCGGTGTGGGACTTATCGCTCACGTCGACCATCCGGGCTCGACCGGAGTCGTCCAGGTGTGACAGCTCCCCCACGCCGCCAGGGTACCCGCGGGTGGCCGGCGTGCAGGATTCCGAGAGCATGTTCAGGATGCTCTCGGCCGCTAGAAGTCACTCCTCAGGCGCCGCCAGCGTGCGGCGCGGCCCTTGGTCTCGTTCACGACGACTCCCTCCATTTGGAGCCTCCGAAGGACGCGCCCGATCTGGCCGTCGCCAATATGGGGCACGGCTTCGCGGACCTCGGCGATGGTGAACACGTCGCTCACGCTGGTACGGACGAAGTTCGTGACCGCCGCGCTCTTGCTGCCCTTCACGGCCACGGTTTCAGTGCGCTCCTCAAGCGTCGCGTAGGCCATGATCAGAACACCGAAGAAGTACCCCATCCACGCGGTCAAATCATGTTGACCTTGATGCCAGCCGGCGGTCGACTTCTCCAGCGCCTCGTAGTAAGTCTCCCGGCTGTCGTTGATCAGCTTCTCCCAGCTGACGTAACGCCCCACGTCGTACTCGGCGTGGTACAGCAGCAACGCCGTCGCTAACCGCGACATTCGACCGTTGCCGTCTTGAAACGGATGGATCATCAGGAAGTCGAAGACGTAGACCGCGAGCAGCAGCAGCCGGTGATAGTCGCCGTCGTGCCACGCACGGTCGAAGCGGTCATGTAGCTCGGTCATGGCCCCTGGCGTTCTCGCAGCGGAGACTGGCTGGAACCTGACGAGCTCGGCGCCGTCAGGATGGGTCTCCATGACCTCGTTCTCCCCGCTCTTGTACTCCCCCGCGGGCCGGTTGGTGAACGAGTACAGCCAGCCGTGGAACTGCTTGACGACGTTCTCGTGGAAGGGGATGTTGCCGGCGTTGGTGTGGATCTCGTCGAGCACGCGCCGATAGCCGGCGATCTCCGCCTCGGAACGGTTCTTCGGTGTCGTCTTGTCTAGCGCCAGCTCGCGGATGCGCCTAGCTGGGGCAGTGATGTTCTCAATCGCATTTGAGGCCTCGACGCTCTGCACCACCGCCACATCACGCAGGGTCTCCAAGGCCATCGGGCTCTGGCGCTTGAAGGCATCTTGGCGGCCGCGACCCGCTTCGATCGTCGCCAGGGAATTGACCAGCTGAGCGGGGAGGAATCCCAGGTGCTTGTCGAGATCGCGGAAGGTCTGCACCGCTAACCATGCCTAACGCGAGGAAACCATACCTTATCAAGTCGTAGGTAAGCGTTTACGCGGGCACCGCCGTCCGCCGCGCGGCCTCGATCAGGTCACGCACCGCGTCCTCGTCGCCCCGCCGCAGCAGCTCCACCGGGTCCGGCTCGCCGTTCACGATCGACTCGAAGAACGCCTTGCGGTCCTGGTAGGTGGGCAGCGTGCCCTTGGCCCAGCCGCGCACGTCGTTGAGCATCACCGCCAGGCGGGCGTAGGGCTCGCCGTACTCCTCGGCGATCTGGTCGCGGATGCGCTTGGCCAGCGCGGGGCTGGCGCCCGCCGTCGAGATGGCGATGGCCAGCGGTCCGGTGCGCACGATGGCCGGCAGGATGAAGTTGCACAACGGCGGCACGTCGACCACGTTGACCAGCATGGCGCGCCGCTCCGCGTCGTTGTAGACCCCGATGTTCACGTCGGTGTCGTTCGTCGCCGCGATCACCATGAACGTGCCCTCGAGGTCCTCTGGGCGGTACTCGCGCCGCTCCCAGGCGATCGAGCCTTCGGCGGCCAGCGTCTCCAGGGCCGCGATCGCCCCGGGAGCCACCAGGGTCACGTCGCCGTCGGCGGCCAGCAGCCCCTCGACCTTCTCCAGTCCGATGTCCCCGCCTCCCACCACCAGGCACCTGCGTCCGGACAGCTTGAGGCAGGCGATGTAGAACGGCGTCTCGAGCATGCCCTGGACGCACGTCTGGTCGCAGATCCCCTTGCGGAACTGGCAGACACAGGGCTTTCCGGCGTAGGCGGCGGCAGGCATGGTCTCCCCGATTCTACGAGCCGTACTCTGGATGGAGATGACCAGCGGGTACTTCACCGACGATTCGATGCTGCGGCGCGTGCATCGCGAGCGCGCCGTGGCGCTCAGCGGACCGCGGGCGCTGCTGATGCAGGCCGCCCATCCCCTGGCGGTGACGGGCCTGCTCGCCCACTCGAGCGCCATGGACGAGCCCTACGACCGTTTGGCGCGCACCGCGCAGGTGCTGAGCACGATCGGCTTCGGCCGCCGCGAGGACGCCGACCGCGTGACCGCCCACGTGCGTTCGATGCACAGACGCGTGAACGGAGCAATCAAGGAGCCGGTCGGCCGATTCCCGGCGGGCACCCCGTACCGGGCCGACCAGCCCGACCTGCTGCTGTGGGTGCTGTTCACCCTCGTCGACTCGGGCATCGTGGTCTACCGCAAGTACGTCGGCGCCATGTCGCGCGGCGAGGAGGCCGGCTACTGGGACGACTACAAGGTGGTCGGGGAGCTGTTCGGACTCAAGCGCGCGGATATGCCCGACACCCTCACCGACCTCCACGACTACCGCCGCGAGATGCTGGAGGGCGACACCCTCCTGGTCACTGGCTGGGCCCGTCAACGGGCGCGGGAGATCGTGCTCGAGCCGCCGGTGCCGTGGATCGCCCAGCCGCTGCTGCAGACCGCGAACTTCATCACCATCGCGCTGCTCCCGGACCGCATCCGCCGTGAATACGGCTTCGCGCCGCTGCCGCCCGCCCGGGTGCGCAAGGCGCTCGTGGCCGGTGGCGCCGAGTACGTCAAGCGCGTTGTGATCCCGTTCATGCCCCAGCGGCTGCGGCTGGTGCCGGCGGCGCGGGCCGCCTGAGCCCTCCTCGGGCCGCCTGAGCCCTCCTCCTACCTGCTGGCGCGGCCGCGCGGGGAGCGGTCCCGCCACGCACCCTTACCAGCAGTTCCTTTCGTTCGGTGATGGCGATGAGCGAAGCCGGGCACGTCGCAGTCGCGTGGCAGACCGGGCCCCTCTTCGACGGCGGCTTGGTCGTCGCCCTCAGCGAGCCTGGCGAAGGGTTCGGCGCTCCGCAGCAGATCGCAGATCCCAGCCCCTCTCCCGGGGACGAAAGGGGCGCAGTCGCCCCTTCGATAGCCGTGGACCACAAGGGCAACGCGGTGGTGGCCTGGCAGACGCCCGGATCCGGCCAGGGCGGTTTCGATACCTATGCCGCCTACCGTCCCTCGGGTGGTCGCTTCGGGCGTCCGGAACGGCTCTGGGACTCCCGCGCCCGGCAGATGAGCAGCGTCGATGCCCTCGCGGCCATCGACAGAGAGGGAGAGGCGACGGTGCTCTTCGCCGCCGACGGCCTGCAGGCGACGAGCCGCGCTCGCCACGGGTCCTTCGGTCCCTCCGAGCGGGTGGGCCCGCCGGGATCACCAACGGCGCTGGTCTCCAACGCGGCGGGTCAGCAGTTCGCTGCCTGGGGTGGACGATCTCCAGGTTCGCCGGTCTACGTCGCGGCGCGGTCCTCCGAAGGCCGCTTCCTCTCGCCGATCCGGCTGCCCGTGCCCGACGGCGCCACCACGCAGATCGGTTTGGACTCCCGGGGCAACGTCCTGGCCATACTCGTGGACGATCCGGCGCACGGCCAGCGCCTCAGCGCCGGCACGTTCACCCGCTTCGGGTTCGCGCCCCTGGAGCTGACGCCTCCGCTGACGACCGTCGCGGCGGTCCCGAGCCCGTTGGCGGTGAACGAGGCGGGAGCCGCAGCGGCGATCTTCGACGAGTACCCGCCGGGATTCAACGGAGAATCCGGTACCCCCGTACGCATCATCGACCGCCCGGCGGACCGCGACGAGCCGGACCTCCAGCTGTCGGTCAGCGACCGGGCGGGCGGGCGGATCGCCCTTGCCCTGCGCTGCGACGAGGCCTGCCGCGTCAGGGGCGAGTTCCGCGCAGGCGCACCCGGTGCGGCTCGAGCGGCACCGCGGCGATCCCGGCGGAGCGTAACCCTCCGTGCCGGTACCAGGGGACGACTCGTGGTGCGCTTGAGCCGGGCCGAGCGACGGCGGATCCGTCGCCACCTTCGGGGAGGGGTTGGATCGCGGGTCTCCCTACGGGTGACGGTCGACGACTCCTTCGGCAACCGCCGCGTCGCTCGGCGGCGACTCAAGCCCGGCCGGCTCCTGCGCTGAGGCCGGAACGTGCCGGCGGCCGAGGCCGTCCTCAGCGCCGCCGCGTGCCGCCCAGCGCCTTGCGCCCGAGCCGCGCGAACGCCGGCGCGCCCCGCCGCAGCGCGCCCGGCTTGTCGTCGTCGCGGCCGTAGAGCAGCTGGGCTGCCGAGTGCATCGCGCGTCCGAGCGAGGCGTCGTAGGGGTGCCACCAGAAGTTGCGCATGCGGGAGGGGTCCCACGAGAGCAGCTTCACGTTCACGCATTCGTGGAAGCCGATCTCGGAGTGCGCGCGGCCGATGCCGGAATCCTTGACTCCGCCCCAGGCGCAGGAGCACGCGCCGTGCGAGTACATGTGGTCGTTGATCCAGACCATTCCCGCCTCGATGCGGCGGGCGATGCGCTCCCCCCGGTCGCGGTCGGTGGTCCACACCGACGCGCCCAGGCCGAACTCCGAGTCGTTGGCCAGCGCGATCGCCTCGTCCTCGGAGTCCACCGTCATCACCGGCACGACGGGGCCGAAGATCTCCTCGCGCATGATCCGCATGTCGTGGGTCACGCCGGTGAGCACCGCGGGTGCGAACCAGTCCGCCTCGGGAGCTCCCCCGGGCGCCACCGGTCCGCCGCAGCGCAGCGTGGCGCCGTTGGCTACCGCATCGTCAACCAGATCGCACACCAGCTCGAACTGCTCGCGGGAGACCATCGGCCCGACCTCCGTGGTCCACTCCATCGGGTCGCCCACCCTCAGCGCTCGGGCGCGCGTCACTAAGCCCTCCGTGAAGCGCTCGGCCACCTCGCGCATGGCGTACACGCGCTCGATTCCCGAGCAGGTCTGGCCGGCGTTGGCGAAGCCTCCCCACATCGCACCTCCCACGGCGTTGGACACGTTGGCGTCGGAGAGCACGAGCATCGGATCCTTGCCCCCCAACTCGAGCACCGAGCCCTTCATCCGCTGGGCACAGGCCACTCCGACACCGCGTCCGACCTCGACCGAGCCGGTGAAGAAGATCTTGGCGACGCTCGACTCCACGAGCGCCTGGCCCACCGCGCCGCCTCCGTGCACTGCGCGCACGATGCCCTCCGGCAGGCCGGCCCGCTCGAAGACCGCCTGGATGCGCTGGCCGATCAGGGGCGTCAGCGAGGCCGGCTTGAGCACCACGCCGTTGCCGCACATCAGCGCGATGGCGACCTCGCCGAACGGGATCGACCACGGGTAGTTCCAGGGGGCGATCACGCCGACCACCCCCAGCGGCTCGAACGCGTGCTTGGCCTGTTTGGTCTTGAGGAAGATCGGCAGGCCGACGTGCTCGTCGGAGAGGATCTCCGGCCCCGCGGCGGCGATCCAGTGCAGCGCGTCGATCGTCGGCACCAGCTCCATCACGTAGGACTCGTTGCGGGGCTTGCCCTGCTCGCGGGTCAGCAGCTCGCTCAGCTCGTCGAGCGAGTCGATGATCACCTGCGCGGCCCGGCGCATGTAGCGGGCGCGGTCGGGGAGGGGCAGCGCGGCCCAGTAGGGCTGCACCTCGCTCACGTCGTCCACGACCGACTGCACCTGCTCTGGGAGCACCGTGGCCACCGCACCGAGGGGCCGTCCGTCGATCGGGCTGAAGGACTCCAGCGGGGCTGTGGCGGTCGCCTCCATCAGGCGCCCATCATGCCCGACGCTTCTCGTGCGGCCGGTCGCGGGCGCGCTCGATCCGCGCCAGGCGCTCGGCCATGTCGCGCTCCTCACCGTGCTCGGAGAGCTCCAGGAAGCGCTCGCCCTCGGCCTCCGGAGGTAGCAGGCTCTGGGTCGAGACGCCCTCCGGATGGTCGTGCGGATAGTCATAGCCCTGCCCGCGGCCCAGGGCCTTGGCGCCGGGGTAGGCGGCGCTGCGCATCGGTGAGGGCGGGGTGGGGGCGCCGTGATCGCGCACCCACGCACGGGCCTTGTTGATGGCCAGGTAGGAGGCGTTGGACTTGGGTGCCAGCGCCAGGTACACCGACGCCTGGGAGAGGTTGAGCGCGCACTCCGGCAGCCCCACGTGCTCCACCGCGTGGGCCGCGGCTACGGCGATCTCAAGCGCGCGCGGGTCGGCGTTGCCGATGTCCTCGCTGGCGAGGATCACCATCCGCCGGGCGATGAAGCGGGGGTCCTCCCCGCCCTCGAGCATGACGGCTAGGTAGAGCAGCGAGGCGTCGGGGTCCGAGCCCCGCGTGGCCTTGATCCAGGCCGAGATCGTGTCGTAGTGGCGATCACCGCCCTTGTCGTAGAGCACCGCGCGGCGCTGCAGCGCGTCCTCGGCCACGGACAGCGTCACGCCGTCTTCGCCCGCCGTCTCGGCGGCCAGCTCAAGTGCGGCCAGCGCGGTGCGGGCGTCGCCGCCGGCGCGCGCGGCCAGGAAGTCCAGCGCGTCGTCGGCCACCGGCGGAGGGTCGGCCACCCCGCGCTCGTCTGCCAGCGCGCGCTGCATCAGCTCGCGCACCTGCGCGTCGTTCAGGAGGTGGAGCTCGTACACACGGCAGCGCGAGAGCAGCGCGGAGTTCACCTCGAAGTAGGGGTTCTCCGTGGTGGCGCCGACGAGCGTCACGAGCCCCTCCTCGACGGCCGGCAGCAGGGTGTCCTGCTGGGCCTTGTTGAAGCGGTGGATCTCGTCGAGGAAGAGGATCGTCGCCTGGCCGGAGGTGGAGCGGCGGTGGGAGGCGCGCTCGAGCACGTCGCGCACCTCCTGGCGCCCGGCGGACACCGCGGACAGCTCCTCGAAGGCGGCGCTGGCGTTGACGGCCATCAGACGCGCAATCGTCGTCTTGCCGGTGCCCGGCGGGCCGTAGAGCACCATCGAGTGCGGCCGCCCCTCCTCCAGCGCCGTGCGCAGGGCAGAGCCGGGCTCTAGCAGGTGCTCCTGGCCGACCAGCTCGTCGAGGGTCGCCGGGCGCATGCGTGCGGCCAGCGGCTGATCGCCCACCGGGACCGGGGTGCGCCCCGAGGCCGGCCCTTCCTCCTCTTCGAAGAGCTGCTCCACGGAGGCAAGTCTCGCAGCGCTGGCCGGCGTAGGGCCACGGTTTCAGGAGGGGCTCGCTCGACCATGCGCATCGTCCCGCTCAACCGTAGGAGCGGCTGTTGGCGTTTCAGGTGGCGACGGAAGGTTGAGATGTCACAATCGAGGACATGACAGAGGCACCGACGAAGGTGACAGGAGTACGACCGGCGGCGGTGACCTACACAGCGGTGATCACGGCGGGGGACGACGGTTGGTTTTGCGCCCAGATCCCCGCGGTGCCCGAGGCGATCAGCCAAGGGCGGACGCTGCGGGAGGCGAGGGCGAACATCCAGGAGGCCCTACGGCTCGCGCTCGAATGGCGGATCGCGGAAGGGGAGACCCTTCCCGAGCCGGTCGCGGTGACCGTAAGCCAGGTCACCGTCCTCTCCTCCTGAGCGCCGATGAAGCGCGTTGAGTTGGAGCGCTGGTTGCGCTCCCACGGCGCTCAGCCGGTGCCCGGTCGCAGTCGAGGCGGGCACGAGGCCTGGCGACACGAGGAGACCGGAGCGAAATCGTTCGTTCCTCGCCATCGCGAGATCGGCGTTGGGGTAGGCCGGGCGATCTGTCGCCAGCTAGGCATCCCGCCGATCCCGAAGCGCTGATCCGGCGCTTTAGTCGAGCCGACACCATCCGCCGGACGATGAGCGGGAATCCTCCCCCCCTCGGGCATGACTGCGGTAGAGCAGCGAGGCGTCGGGGCTGAGCCCCGTATGGCCTTGATCCAGACCGAGCTCGTGCTCGGTCCCCGGCCGACGCTTACTTCCCGCAGGTCTCGTTCCACGGGTCGATCAGGTCGACCTCGGTGTCCTGGAAATCATCGATGTTGCGTGTGGCCAGCGCCGCGCCATAGGTACGGCAGATGGAGGCGATCTGCGCGTCGAATCCATCGATCGGCAGCCCGGCGCTGTCGCGACGGGTCACGATGGAGGCGTACTGCGCCGCCGCGGCGGCATCGAAGGGAAGGATCTGCTCCTCGAACTCGGTGAACACCTGCTCTGCCGTCGTCCTCAAGAGCTCCTTGCGCCGTCCGTCCGGAAGTCGCTCGATGCCGTAGCGGATCTCGGCAAGGGTGATCGATGTCGTGTACAGCTCGCGTCCGACGCGTGCACGAACCCAATCCTGCACCGCCGGCGCGGGGGAGGGCCGCATGAGCTCGGAGGCCACGTTGGTGTCGACGATGATCACGAACCGAGATCGGCGGCTCTCACCGGCGTCCTCCGGGATGGCAGTTCGAGATCCGTGCCGCCGACCGCACCGACGCGATCGAGCAGGGCCTGAAGCAGATTGTCGGAATCCCCGGGCTCGCTGACGACTTCCACCAGGATGGCGCGAACCTCGGCCTCCATCGACCGCCCGTGCCTGGCTGCTCTGGTCCGCAGCCGCTGTTTGACGTCGTCGTCCAGATTCCGGATGCTCAGAGCTCCCATACCGACCTCCTCCGATCGCTGCTATCAACGCTAGCAATCGCGCATGCCGTCCGCCCTGCGCAGCGGGCAGCGGGGACGACGGACGTACCTCCGCGCGGAGGCGATCTATCTCTATCGTCGTGGCTGCTGCTCGCTAAGAGAGTTTGAGGCCACGATGGGAAGGGCGCCGTTTCAAGTGGTGGTATTGCCGTTTCGGATAACCGACTGTGGTCGGGCCGAGTTCGCCATCTTGCAGCGTGCCGACGACCAACATTGGCAGGGCATCGCCGGCGGTGGCGAGGGCGACGAAACGAGCGTCGAGGCAGCTCGGCGGGAGGCGCTTGAGGAGGCTGGCGTGCCACCTCAGGCGAGGTTCTACAGGCTGAAGATGCAGGACTTCGTACCTGTCTCCTGCTTTACGGCTGCCGGCGAATGGTCGCCAGACACCTACGTGGTCCCGCAGTACTTCTTCGCCTGCGACGCGAGGGGGTTCGAACTCACCGTCTCACGTGAGCACACAGCGGTCGTGTGGATGCCATACACCGAGGCGCACGACCGCCTGCGATACGACAGTAACAAGACCGGCCTGTGGGAGCTGGCCGAGCGACTGCGGATGAATGACCTTCCGGTGGCATAGCAAGCCCGCACAGCTGGCGGTCGCTTCATCGATGATGACCACGGTTCCAGGCCTCGGCCTTACGGGAGATCGGAAACGCAGCCCACAACGCGCGCAGGCACCTTCTCGCGCAACGAGCGCCGCCGAGTGAGACCGTCTCGCGCGTCCTTCGAGTGGCTCGCCGACTGCCTCGACGGAACCACGGCTGACGCCTGCCGCGAGATCGGAGAGGACGACCCGGCCGAGCTGAGAGGGGGGGCAGGGGCGCGAGCGCCGCGCGCGTACTCTCTGAGATCGCGCCAAGGAGCGCCGGTGTCGGTCGAGCGCCACCCAGACGAGCGCGACCCTCACCCGCCCCTGGCCGGCCGGTTGAGCGTGTCGTGCTCGGCCACTCCCTCGCCGAGCTCCTTCTGGCGCTCGATCTCGGCGTTCAGCTCGGCGCCGAACAGCAGCGCCACGTTGGTCAGCCACATCCAGAACACGAGCACGATGGCGCCCGCGAAGGTGCCGTAGATCGCGCCTACATCGGCGACGCTGGAGATGTACTCCGAGAAGCCCACCGAGGCGAGCAGCCAGAGCAGCACGCCGACGACCGCCCCGGGGGTGATCCACCGAAATCCTCGCTGCTGCACGTCGGGCGTGACGTAGTAGACGAACCCGAACACGAGCATCGCGACCAGCAGAGCCGCCGGCCAGCGCGCGATGCTCCAAACCTGCGCCGCGACGGGCCCCAGTCCGATGAACCCCAGCAGGTCGTCGGCGAACCGGCCGCCGACGAACACCAGTACGGCGGTCGGCAGCAGAAGGACCATCAGGACGACTGTCGAGGCCACATCGATCGTTTTGCGGCGCAGGAAGCTGCGCCCGCTGCCCTCGAGCTCGAACACCACGTTCAGCGCGCGCCGCGCGGCCTCCAGCACACCGGTCGTGCCGTAGAAAGCCAAGACGACGCTGATCGCGAGGGTCGTCGCCGCGGTCCCCTTGCTGCGCAGCGCGCCCTCGAGCGAGCTGTCAAGCGGGGTGACCACCGACTCCGGCGCGACGTCGCGCAGATAGCCGATGATCGCGTCGTAGGTCTCCGGGTACTGCCCCAGCACACCCAGCAGCGAGAGCGCCAGCAGCAGCGCGGGAAACAGCGACATCAACGCGTAGTAGGTCAGCGCCGCGGCATGGTGGGTCATCTGGTCGTCGTAAAAGGACACCAGCGTCCGCTTGATCACGGCGAACACCTTGCGCATGCCGACCTCAGGCGACCGCGCGCAGAAAGGCGCCCAGCTCGGCCCCGTAGCGCTCCGGGGCGTCCTCGACCACGAAGTGGCCGGCGCCGTCGATCACCACCAGCTCGCTGCCGGTCAACTCTGCGTGCAGCCGGTGGGCGCCCGCCACGGGAGCGAACGGATCGTCCTCGCCCCAGATGACCTTTGCCGGTACGCCCAGCGCGGCCAGGCGGCCCTCGTAGGGCGCGAGCTTCTCGAAGTCGCCGGAGCGGTAGAGCTCGAGCTGCCCGCGGCGGCGATCGGGATCGGCGAAGCACTTCCAGTACTCGTCCACGGCGGCCTCGGCGGGGGAGTCGCCGAACCCCGGCAGGTCGGGGGCGAGCGCGCGCCAGCCCGCCTGCGCCACGGCGGGCATCACGCCGCGCCACATGTAGCTCGACTCCGGATACCCGTGCAGCAGCAGCGCCACCGGCGAGTCCGCAGGACCCTCCTCACGGTAGGCGATGCGCTCCAGTGCTTGCGTCACGCGAGCACCCTAATGGGCCAGACGGTCAGCGACCGGATCTGGCGACGTGCCTCACCGCGGTGCCGAGCAGCAGCCCGTGCTGGCTGTGAGACTCCGCCCGAAGGAGCCCGCGCTGGCTCTTGGGGCTGTGATTCGCATTACTGGTATCGTGATTTCAGTAATGAGAACAGCAGCCCCGGCCTACCTCCCCCTCTTTCGCTCCGAGTTGCAGCTCCGCTTGCTCGGGCTCTTGCTGCTCGCCCCGACACGTACCTGGACCGCCGACCAGCTCGCCCACACGCTGGAAGCGCCGGCTGCATCGGTCCACCGGGAGCTGCACCGGGCGCTCGACGCCGGGCTGGTCGAGCGCGACGCTTCTCAGCGGCCGCACCGGTACGAGGGATCGGTCGACAGCCCCTTGCACGACGCTCTGCGCGAGCTGCTCGCTCGCACGGTGGGGCTGGAGGAAGAGCTTCGGCACCTGCTGGACCAGGACGCGGGCGTGGAGGCGGCCGTCATCCACGGGTCCTGGGCGGCTGGACGAATTCGGCCGGATAGCGATCTGGACGTGCTGGTCGTCGGAGACGCCGATCTCTCCGCCCTTCGCAGGGCGGCGCTCAAGGTCGGGCGTCGGGCTGGCCGGCAAGTCGATATCACGCTCTTGCGCCCAGACGAGTTCCGCTCCGGCGTCAAACAAGAAAACGGCTTCCTGGCCAAGATCGTGGATGGTCCGACCAAGCCGCTCGTCGGAGAGCTGCAGGCGCTTCTGTGACCGAGGCGAAGGTGGAGCCGGTCCCGCGGGACCCTGCTACGGCAAGCATGCTGTTCCGGCACGAGGCCTCCTACCATCTAGGAATGGTGTCCGAGTCCGAGACTGAGACGACCCTTCAAGATGCTGAGCAGCTACTCGCGGTAGCCGGGCAGTTCGTTCAGGACGGACGCTGATGCCTGAGCCCGCTGACCTCGAGCGACGCACGACTGAGTTGCTGCAGCGCCTGATCCGCTTCGACACGGTCAACCCGCCCGGTAACGAGCAGGCGGCACAGGAGTTCCTGCGCGACCTGCTCGAGGGGGCCGGGTTCGAGTGCGAGCTGCTGTCATCGGTGCAGGGGCGACCGAACCTGATCGCGCGGATGTCCTCGCAGGCCGACGGGCCGACCCTGTGCCTGCTCGGCCACGTGGACACGGTGCTGGCTGACCCGGCGGACTGGTCGCTCGATCCCTGGTCGGGCGAGATCCGCGACGGCTGCGTGTGGGGGCGCGGGGCGCTCGACATGAAGAGCCAGGTGGCCGCCGAGGTGGCCGCGGCGGTGGCGCTCGCCGGGGAGGGCTGGCGGCCCGAGGCCGGCGAGCTGAAGATCGTGGTGACCGCCGACGAGGAGGCGGGTGCCGAGCACGGCGCCAGGTGGCTGTGTGAGCGCCACCCCGAGAAGGTACGGGCCGACCTCGTGGTCAACGAGGGCGCGGGCGAGGTGATCGACTACGCCGGGCGGCGCCTGTACGGCGTGTGCGTGGCCGAGAAGGGCGTCTTTCGCTTCACCCTCACGACCTCCGGGCGGGCCGGACACGCATCGATCCCGCGCATCGGCGACAACGCCCTGACCAAGCTCGCGCCCGTGCTGGACGCGCTCGCCAGCGGGCGGGTGGTGCTCGAACGCACGCTCGAGGGTGACGCGCTGCTGGCGGGACTGGACGTCGACAGTGGCGACCTCGAAGCCGCGCTGGCCGAGGTCGAGCGCGAGGATCCCCGCGTGGCGGTCCTGCTCGAGCCGATGCTGGGCGTCACACTAACCCCCACGATGGTCTCCGCCTCCGAGAAGATCAACGTGATCCCGGCGCAGGCCCGGCTCAGGGTCGACTGCCGCGTGCCTCCGGGGCTGGGCTCCGAGCACGCCCTCGAGCGCATACACCAAGCCATCCCCGGCGACGGGTACGAGGTCGAGTTCGGCGAGACGGTGGTGGGCAACCGCTCGCCCATCGACACGCCTCTGATGGAGTCGATCCGGTCCTTTGTCAGCCGCGAGGACGAGGGAGCCGGCGTGGCCGCGGTGATGCTGCCCGGCTTCAGCGACTCGCGCTGGTTCCGGGAGGCGTTTCCCGACTGCGTGGCCTACGGCTTCTTTCCCCAGAAGGCGATGGACCTGTTCGAGGCCGCGCCGCTCATCCACGGCGCCGACGAGCGTGTGCCGGTCGAGGACCTGGGGCTGGCTGCGCGTTTTTACGCCGGGCTGGCCGAGGAGACCCTGCGATGAGCGACGGTGTCCCGCCGATCGTGGGTGAGCCCGACGAGCCACCCGACAAGCTCCGCCTCGGCGGCATGGCCCTGCGCAACGGGCTGCTCGTGCACGGCCCCACCCACTGGTCGGCCGCCGTGCGCAACCGCGAGGGGGAGATCGAGGTGGCCAGCGGGCGCAAGCCCTCGCTTGGCGGCAAGGCCGCGGAGGGCGTCCCCGGCCTGCGAGGGGTGGTAAAGCTGGCCGAGGCGATGGCGGTGGTTCCGCTGGTCAAGCGCGCGCTGCCCGCCGCCCGGCTGCCGATGCAGGACGCGCGCACCCTCGGCGCGATGGCCGGCGCCGCTCTGCTCGGCCAGGCGATCCGCTCGACGGGCGCGCGTACCGTCGGCCGCGAGACCGCCGTTGGGCTCGTCAGCCTCGCGCCGGCGCTGCTTGCCCTGCGCGGCGGCGACTTGGCCGCCTACCACGGCGTAGAGCACAAGTCGATCGCCGCCTATGAGTCCGATGGTGACGCCGGGGACGCCGACAAGGAGCACGACCGCTGCGGCTCCAACCTGGTGGCGCCGATGCTCGGGGCCGCCGCGGTGGGCAACGTGGCCGCCCGCCGCGCCGGTCTGCGCGGCCCGCTGGCCGAAGCGGGTGTGGCGCTGGGCAGCGCCGCCGTCGCCGTCGAGGTGTTCGCCTGGTCGGAGCGACACGACGGCACGCGGCTCTCGCGCCTGCTGCGCAAGCCCGGGTACGAGATCCAGCGGGTGGTCGGAACGCGCGAGCCCAGCGACGACCAACTCGAGGTCGGCAATGCCGCGCTCGCGGAGATCCTGAGGGTGGAGGGGGCATAGCGACCGAGACCCGCACCCGCCTCCAGCCCGAGGTCTTCCGCCTGCCGGTGGACCGGATCCGCGACGGGTACTACAGCGACGCCTACTTCAACCAGGCCAAGGACCTCCTGGAGGCGGAGGGCCGCCATCCGTGGGTCACGACGCAGGTGTTTCAGAAGCGCGACTCGGTGCTGGGCGGCATCGACGAAGCCATCGCCATCCTGCGCCAGTGCGCCGGCCGGCGGGGGCGCGACGGGCGCTGGGAGCTGGGATGGGACGAGCTGGAGGTGTGCGCCCTGCACGAGGGCGACGGGCTGGCCCCGCACGAGACGGTGATGACGATCGAGGGCGACTACTCGCTGTTCGCGCATCTGGAGACCGTGTTCCTGGGCTGCCTGGCTCGGCGCACGCTGGTCATGGGTAACGTCCGCGAGGTCGTCGAGGCCGCGCGCGGCAAGCCGATCCTGTTCTTCCCAGCCCGCCACGACCACTGGCTCGTGCAGACCGGTGACGGCTGGGCGGCGCACGTGGCCGGCGCAATCGGGGTATCGACGGACGCCCAGGCGTCGTGGTGGGGCGGGCGGGGGGTGGGAACCGTGCCTCACGCGCTGATCGCGGCCTACGGCGGAGACACGGTCGCCGCGGCGCGGGCCTTCGCCGATCGCTTCGCGGAGAAGACGAACGTCACGGTGCTCGTGGACTTCGAGAACGACTCGGTACGCACCGCGCTCGAGGTCGCCGAGGAGCTCGGGCCCAAGCTCTGGGGTGTGCGCCTGGACACCTCGGAGACGCTCGTGGATCGCTCGCTGTGGCACGAGATGGGCGACTTCAAGCCCACGGGGGTCAACCGCGTGCTGGTGGAGAAGGTGCGCGCGGCGCTCGATCGGGCCGGCCACCAGCGGATCAAGATCGTGTGCTCGGGCGGCTTCGACGCGCAGAAGATCCGCGAGTTCGAGGCGTGGGACGCGCCCGTCGACTCGTACGGCGTCGGCTCGTCGCTTCTGCGCGGCCAGAACGACTTCACCGCCGACGTAGTGCGTCTCGACGGCGCCGACTGCGCCAAGGTCGGTCGCCGCTACCGGCCAAACGCCCGCTTGGAGCGCGTCGCTTGAGGCGAACACCGTTTCGTCCGATAGCTCTAACGTGACCCCGGACAGGTACGTCGTCCGCGCCCTCGGTGTCGGCGCCCTCTTGCTTGCCCTGATCCTTCCCGGCGCTCCCGTGGCGGCCCAGAGCCCCGCCGCGACGTGCCAGGCGCCGCTGGAGCTGACCAGCGACGGCCGCGCCGCTGACCTGCCGCTGGAGAAGGGCATCTACACGATCACCCTGGCCGACAGCTCGAGGTTGAGCTGCGACGAGGCCCGCGAGCAGGTGCGCGGCTTCGTGGCCGATGGCGCCGACGCGCTGCCCAAGCCGTGGACGGTCGATCGCGCGACGGCGACCTTCACCCGCGGCGAGACCGGTGCTCCGAGCAAGGCCGGCTTCACCGTGCGTCCCCAGGTCACAGCCGCGACCGCCCAGGCCGGCGGGGGCATCTTCGACGGTCTGGAGAACTTCGCGGTGATCTGGCTGCCCGTGATCTTCATGGGCCTGATCGCGGGGGTGCTGATCGTGACCCTGCGCCACATGCCGCGCACTAAGCCGCAGGAGATCACGCCCGAGAGCACGGAGTCGATCGGGTGGGACGACGTGGCCGGAGTCGAGGAGGCCAAGGACGAGCTGCGGGAAGTCGTCGAGTTCCTGCGCGATCCGGAGCGCTTCCGCGCGCTCGGTGCCAAGGTGCCCAAGGGGATCCTTCTGCACGGTCCGCCCGGCACCGGCAAGACGCTCTTGGCCAAGGCCGTCGCCCACGAGTCCAACGCCAAGTTCTTCGCCCAGTCGGCGTCGTCGTTCGTGGAGATGTTCGCCGGCCTTGGCGCCGCCCGGATCCGGCGGCTGTTTCGCATGGCCCGCAAGCACGCGCCCGCGATCGTCTTCATCGACGAGTTGGACGCGGTGGGCGCCACCCGCGGCAACGACGTCTCGGGCGAGAAGGACCAGACCCTCAACCAGCTCCTGGTCGAGCTCGACGGCTTCGGCGGCGGCGACAACCTGGTGGTGATCGCCGCGTCGAACCTGATCGACAAGCTCGACCCGGCGTTGCTGCGTCCCGGCCGCTTCGACCGGCAGGTCTTCGTGACCCCGCCCGATCTGAAGGGGCGCAAGCAGATCCTGACGGTGCACACCGCCGGCAAGCCGCTGGCCGACGGCGTCGACCTGGAGCTGGTGGCGCGCCGGACCAGCGGCCTCACCGGGGCGGACCTGGCCAACATCTGCAACGAGGCCGCGATCTTCGCCGGCCGCGGCCACCGCGACCACATCCTCACCGGTGACTTCGAGTCCGCTCTGGAGCGGGTGGTGGCGGGCATGCAGTCGCGCCGCGTGATCACCGCTCACGAGAAGCGGGTAGTGGCCTACCACGAGGCCGGTCACGCGCTGTGCTCGGAGCTGCTGCCCTCGGTGGAGAAGGTGCACAAGATCTCGATCATCCCGCGGGGACAGGCCCTGGGCTACACGCTCAACCTGCCCGAGGAGGACCGTTACCTGAAGACCAGGGAGGAGTTGATGGACTACCTCGTGGTCCTGCTCGGTGGGCGGGTCACCGAGCACCTGATCTTTGGCCAGATCACCACCGGCGCCTCGGACGACCTGAAGAAGGTGCACGAGATAAGCCGCGCGATGATCGTCGACTACGCCATGGGCACCAACCTTCAGTCCAAGCAGCTGCCCGCCTCCGACTACTCGATGTCCGACGCCACCCGCCGCATGATCGACGAGGAGCAGCAGTTCATCGCCGACCAGGCCCACCGCCGCGCCCAGCAGATGGTGGCCGACCACCGCCCGCTGCTGGAGCACTTCGCCCGCACGCTGCTCGACAACGAGGTGCTCGAGCGCGACGAGATCGAGCGCTTGGTGGCCGAGCACGAGGGCGCCCAGCCCGCACGGCGCCGCCTCGAGCCCCTGCTCAACGCCAACGGGAACGCGAACGTCAACGGCAGCGGCCCCCCGGCCACGGAAGCGACCGAACCCACGGTCTGAGGGAAGGTCCGGAGAATCCCCGGTGCGGTGCTCGCCGGAACGGCGTTCCGGCTGCGCTCCTCCCCGAGACGTTCCGGCTGCGCTCCTCCCGAGGCGTTCCGGCTGCGCTCCTCCCCTAGACTCCCCGGCCGTGTTCGGGGTGATCGACCACATCGGCATCGCTGTCGAGGATCTCGACGAGGCGGTCGCCCTCTACCGGGACCGCCTGGGCATGCGCGAGCAGCATCGCGAGACCGTCGAGGCGTTCGGGGTGGAAGCCGTGCTGATGGAGATCGGCGACGCGCACGTCGAGCTGCTCGCCCCGGTCTCGTCCGACAGCGCCGTGGCCCGCTTTCTCGAGCAGAAGGGCCCCGGGATGCACCACGTCGCCTATCGCACCGACGACATCGACGCCACGCTCGAGCGGTTGCGCGACGCGGGCGTGCGCCTGCTCGACGAGCAGGCGCGCACGGGGATCCTCGAGAGCCGTGTTGCGTTCGTGCACCCCAAGTCCACCGGCGGCGTGCTGACCGAGATAGTCCAACCAAGCGAGGACCACTGATGGCTGACCTGAGGCGGATGGACGTGGGCTTCAAGGCAGGGGCGGTGCTGGCCGTTCGTGCGGAGGCCGAGGCCTACGACGCCCTGTTGGCCGCCCTGGAAAACGAGCGAGCAGAGCGCTGGCACACCCTCGACACCGACGATTCGCAGATCCTGATCGACCTGTCTCAGGTGATCTACATCCGCCGCGAGCGCGGCGATCAGCGCGTCGGCTTCTGATCAGGGCGCTTGACGTCGGCCTGCTGAGGGTGCTGCGCACCCGGGGCCACGCGCCGGCGCTGGAGCGCGCTGTCCTGGCCTTCACCCGCAGCGGTGAGCACGGAGCCCTGTGGCTGGCGGGATCGGCGGCGGGCGCGGCGCTCGACGCCTCCCGGCGCCCGCTCTACCTGCGTGCGATCCGGGTCGTGAGCATCGGATACCTCGCCAACATCGCCATGAAGCACGTGGTGCGCCGCCCCCGGCCGGTGCTGGAGGGCCTGCCGGCCCTGTCGTCGACGGTCTCGGGCCTGGCCTACCCCTCGGCGCACTCGACCACCTCGTTCGCCGCCGCCCGGGTGCTCTCGCGCGGCCTGCCGAGCGCACCCCTCTACGCGTGCGCCGCGGCGATGGCCGTGTCGCGCGTCTACGCGGGAGTGCACTACCCCACCGACATCGCGGCGGGCGCCCTGCTGGGCACCTCGCTCGCCGAGGTGCTTCCGTGAAGGTCGGCATCCTGGGGCTGCCCAACGCGGGCAAGTCGTCGCTGTTCAACGCGCTCACTCGCGCCGGAGCGCAGGCCGCCAACTACCCGTTCACCACGGTCGAGCCCAACGTGGCGATTGTCGGAGTTCCCGACGAGCGCCTGGATCGCGTAGTTGAGACGGTAGGGGCCACGCCCACCGTCTACGAGACGATGGAGTTTCACGACATCGCGGGGCTCGTTCGCGGTGCCCACAAGGGCGAGGGGCTGGGCAACCGCTTCCTGGGCAACATCCGCGAGACCGACGCGCTCGTGCACGTGGTGCGTGCGCACGGCGACGAGCAGGTGGTGCACCCCGAGGGCCGGGTGGACCTCCTCGCCGACGTGGACACGGTGGAGACGGAGCTGCTCTACGCCGACCTCGAGCAGGCAGAGCGGCGCCTGGAGAAGGTCAGGCGCGAGGCCAAGTCCCTCGACAAGGCCAAGGTGGCCGAGGAGAAGTGGCTGCGCGAGCTGGTGGGCGCCCTCGGAGAGGGCCGCCCCGCGCGCTCGGTGGCCGTGCCCGAAGCCGCCCCGGAGGCGCTGCGCAACCTGCAGCCGCTCACCGCCAAGCCGGTGCTGTACCTGGCCAACGTCGGCGAGGGCGATCCGCTGGAGGTTCCGGCGGCGCTGGCAGAGCACGCCGAGGCGGCGGGGGCCAGGGCCGCGGCCGTGTCGGCGCGGATCGAGGCGGAGCTGTCCGAGCTCGACGCCGTCGAGGCCGCCGCGATGCGCGAGGAGCTGGGAGCGGGGGAGTCCGGCCTGGCTACCGTGATCCGCGAGGCGTGGCAGCTGCTGGGGCTGATCTCGTTCTTCACCGCCGGCGAGGGCAAGGAGGGGCGCGCCTGGGCGATCCGCCGGGGCACCCCCGCCCGCCGCGCCGCCGGCCAGATCCACACCGACATCGAACGCGGATTCGTCGCCGCCGAGGTGGTCGGCTGGGAGGATCTTGTGGCCACCGGCGGCTACGCGGAGGCACGTGAGCGGGCCAAGCTGAGGGTCGAGGGCCGCGAGTACGAGGTGCGCGACGGCGACGTGATCACGGTGCGCTTCACGCCTTGACTGCCCTGCTCCCATGCCGGGGCAGCTCCGCCCACGCGCGCCCGTAGGCGTATCCTGGCCGCCACCAACCACACCGCACTGGAGGCAACACCCCAATGACATCACTCGCTCGCAGCTGCGCCCTCGTCGGCGCCCTGGCTCTTCTCGCCGCCCTCCCCGGCGCCGCGCCCGCGCGCGACACCGGCGCGCCCCAGGCCCAGGCCGCCAAGCGCTGTGGCATCTCCGGCCAGCAGCGCAGCCTCGGCACGACCTACGTCCTCTCGCTGCGCGCGAGGAACGTGAGCTGCCGGCGGGCCAAGCGGGTGGTGCGCGCCTACCACGAGTGTCGCCACCGCAACGGCGGCAAGCGCGGCAGGTGCGGCGGGGTGCTCGGCTACAGCTGTAGCGAGACCCGAAGCGGAATCCCCAGCCAGTTCGATGCCAGCGCCACGTGCCGCAAGGGGGCCAAGCGGGTGAAGCAGACCTACACGCAGAACACCTAGCGCTCAACCGAGGGGCATCCGAGCGGCTAGCCGCTGAAGTCCGCCTCCATCGCCGCCCGCACCGCGTCGGCGGCCACCCCGGCGCCTTCGTCGTTGAGGTGGATACCGTCGGGCTCGCGCACGATCCGGTCCTCGCCGTCGATCTCCAGCGTGTCGGTGTAGCGGTCCTCGGGGGTGAAGGTCTCGGTCATGTCCAGGATGCGCACCTGGGAGCGGTAGGGGCCCGCGGCCACCTCGATTGCCGCATTCACGGCGCGCGCGATCCTCTGGCGCTCGGCGTCGCGCGGGAGAGGAAGGGTCAGCCAGTACACACGCGCGTCGCCCCCCTGGCGGTAGGTGTTCATCATCCGGCGCACCCGTGAGGCGTACTCCGCGGCCCACTCCGGGCCGCAACACTTCACCTCGCCTCCGCCGGACACCGGCATCGGAAAGCCCTCGTTGGCGCCGATGAACACGACCACGGCGTCGGGCGAGTCCTTCTCGACCTGTGCCACCGACAGCTTGCCCCAGTCCACGAACCCGGTCTTGGAGACGCCTGTGCCCACGTGGGGATCGCGCACGGTCTCCACGCCGTCCTCCTCCTCGGCCAGGCCGCGCGCCAGCTCGACGTCGAGCGGCTGGGACAGTGAGTCGCCGGTGACCAGCACGGTCTCCAGCTCGCCGGGCGGCGCCGCCTTGGCGCCCAGCTGCTCCGGGTCGAAGGCCTCGGGGGTCACCGCCTGAACGCCCCCCGCGGGGGTGCCGGCTGCGGGCGCGCCGGCAAAGCCGCCCTCGTCTGCGAGCTCGTCGTCGGGGGAAAGCCAGCCGAGCGCGCCGTCGGCCGCTTCGTCGAGGGGCAGGCGGTCGGCCACCCAGCCCGCGGGCTTGCCCACGGCGAGTACCACCGTGCGCTCCAGCCCCGGCTGCATCGACTCGCCGGAGTCGCGGATGGACTCGCCGCGCAAGAGCACGAGCAGTGCCAGCGCCACCGCCACCACGGCTACAGCGTCGCGCGAGCGCAGGCGCGGGCCGCGGGGGGCCTTTGGCACGTTTCGCTGCGCTGTTGTGTCCGCGGTGCTCAAAACTGGAAGTAGATGAAGGGTGGCACGGCTTGGCTGGGCACGGTGGCGCCGACGATGGCGACCGTGGCCGCCAGACCGGCGCCCAGGGCGCCCGGCGACAGCTCGGCCAGGCGCTCACGGACGCGCTCGAGCGGGCGCTCGGGCAGCAGCTGGAGGCCGATCACCGCTACCACGGCCAGTACGGTGGGCACCGTCCAGAGCGTGGCCGGGCCGGGCTCCGCCAGCCGTGCGAGGAAGCTGCCGGCCACGTCGAGGTCTCGCGAGCGGAACAGGATCCAGCCGAGCACCACGGCGTGGAAGACGATCGCCCACCGCAGCCAGACCGGCGCGTCGATACGGCCCCGCAGGACGCGCTCGGCTACCAGGCCCACGCCGTGCAGTGCCCCCCAGAGCACGAAGCCCCACGCGGCCCCGTGCCACAGGCCGCCGAGCGTCATGGTGATCATCAGGTTGCGCGCGGTCGTCAACTTGCCCCCGCGGCTTCCTCCCAGCGGGATGTAGAGGAAGTCGCGCAGGAAGCGGGAGAGGGTGATGTGCCAGCGCTGCCAGAACTCGCGAAAGCTGGTGGCCCGGTAAGGAGCGCGGAAGTTCTGCGGAAAGACGAAGCCCATCAGCAGCGCGACGCCGATAGCGATGTCGGTGTAGCCCGAGAAGTCGCAGTAGATCTGGGCGGCATAGGCGTAGGCGGCCAGCGCCACGTCCGGGGCCGAGTAGGCCTCCGGGACTCCGAACACCGGATCGACCACGTTACGGGCCAGGTAGTCGGCGAGCGCCACCTTCTTCACCAGCCCGAGCGCGATCAGGACGACGCCCGCTCCCACGGCGACGTTCTTGGGGTCCCGGGGCGTCGCGAGCTGAGGCAGGAACTCGCGCGCACGCACGATCGGCCCGGCCACCACGTGGGGGAAGAAGCTGAGGTACACCGCCACGTCGAGCGTGGGGGCGGGGTCGAGCAGACCGCGCTTGACGTCGACCACGTAGGAGATGGCCTGGAAGGTGTAGAAGCTCAGCCCGATAGGCAGGGCGAGCGTGAGCAGCGGCAGCGGCAGGCCCAGCCCGATCGAGTCGAGCAGCCGGTCGAAGTCCTCGGTGAAGAAGCCGTAGTACTTGAACACGCCGAGCACGCCCAGGTTGGCGAGGACCGTGAGACCGGTGAACAGCCGCCGCCGCCCCTCGTCGCCGGCCCGGTGGACGGCGACGGCGCCCGCCTGGTTGGCCAGGGTCACGATCGCCAGCAGTACGCAGAACTTGGGGTTTGCGGCCCCGTAGAAGACGTAGCTGGCCACCAGGATGAACGGCTTCCAGAGCCGCGGGTGGGGCATCAGGACCCACGAGAGGCCCAGCACCAACGGAAAGAAGATGGCGAACTCGAGAGAAGGGAAAACCACGCTGCACCCCCGGCGATGCGAATCAGGGCGGTAACCGCCCTCCTTGCAACCCCCCTTGGCTGGTTTGGGAGAGTAGTGGCGTGGCCGGGCGGGTGGCGAAGCGCAACGGGTGTACGGCGGCCCTGGTGGGCGCCCTGCTGGCGTTCGGGCCGCACACTCCCGCCGGCGCGGCCTGCGGCGGCGTGGTCAGGGCCGCGCCGACCAGGGACCTACCGGGCAGGGCCCCGCTGCGCGCGGCCGGCCGGCGCCACCCTGAGCGGGTAGTGGTGCTCGACTGGGTCGCTTACAGCGCCGGTCACCCGTCCTGGTTTGCGCCCGACGGGCTGCACCTGGGCCCCGGTGGAGCGGAGGGCCTGGCCCGCCTGCTCGAACGCGGCTTTCTCGAGGCCAACCCGTTGCGTGCTCGGTTTCGCTCCCTTCCTCAGCGCCGGCGAGGTGCGGAGGCTTTCGACTGGTCCCGCGGCCCGCGAAACCGTCCGCCAAGGCGCGGGCGGGCCAGCGCGTGGCCGCGGTCGATGGCGGCGACCACCTCGTCGGCGGCGATCGAGGCGCCCGCCGGCGTCAGGTGCACGCCGTCGGGCTGGCGCACGGTGACCAGGCGGCCGCGGTAGCGCATGGCGCTGCGAAAGCGCCCGCCGGGGGTGAAGACGCGGTTGAGATGGATCAGCTGCCGGCGGTTACCGGACCGGCGCGCCGCCTTGCGCACGCCGGCGTTGACCGCCGGAAAGACCCTCCGAAAGAACCCGCTCCGGGCCTGGGGCAGCAGCAGCCAGTAGACCCGGCCGCGCCCCCTGCGGCCGTAGGTCCGCATCATCGCCATAGCCCTGCGGGCGTACTCGTCCCGCCACTGCTTGCCGCAGCAACCCACGCTGCGTCCCGAGCGGTTGGTCATCGGGAAGCCGTCGTTGGCGCCGATGAACATCACGGTCACGCGTGGCCTGTAGCGCCGCACCTGCTGCTTGGCGTACCTGGGCCAGTTGAGAAGGGACGGCTTGGAGAGCCCGGTGCTCACGTGGGCGTCGCTGGCCACCCGCACCCGCCGGCGGCGCTCGAGCCGCTGGCTCAGGGCGGCGTCGACGTACTGGATCATCGAGTCCCCCGTGGCCAGCACCCGTCCCCCGGTGCCCGCCCCGGAGGCGGCCGGCCCGCCGACCAGCGAAGCGAGCACGGCGATGCTGACGAGGAGGGCTCCTGCCCGGCGCACCGCTGTCACGCTAACGCACCGCGAGATGCGTCCCCGCGCCCTAGCGAACGCTCACGGCGGGACCGCTCACGGTGCCGGCTCGCACGCGGTAGGTCCCCTCACCGTCGACCGTGGTCCGGTAGCGCCCCTCGCGCGAAGTCTCGGTCCGCCCCACGCGCTCCCACGTGGCGCCGCTGCGGCGCTCTACCACCAACCGCCCCGATCTGGGCGCGGGCACCATCGCCCCGGCGAGCTCGGGCAGGGCGCCGTGAGCCCCGCGGCCGCGCGCGTCGGTTGCCGAGGACGGCGCTGCACCCCGTCGACGTCTCACCTGCGAGGTCGACACCTTCGTGAAGAAGGCCCAGCTGTCGTAGAGGTCCAGCCGCGACCGGATGCTGGCTCCGCTCAGGATCCGCGAGCCGCGCGAGCCCACGACCCGAGCGCGAACGATGCGTGGCGACTCGCCGCGGCGCAGCACTTCGACGCGGCGGAGCTTGCCGGGCGAACCGAGGCGCGCGCCAAGCTCGGAGTTCGAAAAGTGGAACTTCCAACGGTGCCTTGGCGATATGCCGTCGTAGGGGTCGCGCACGCTCTTGAGGTAGGGCTGCGGCTGCGAGCCGAGGAAGGACAGCTCCACGTTCTCGGTGCGCCCGCCCGAGGTCGAGAAGTAGTAGGTCACGACGGGCTCGCCGTCGTAGGTGAGCACCTGGCGCCCGGTGTCGGCCACCGCCTCGTTGGTGCGGGAAGCCTCCGCCGATACGCCCGCGTAGACCTGCGACCGGGTGTCCGGGTAGAGGTCGAACACCTCCCCCCGCTGGCGGGTGGCGAGGGCGTAGGTGCGCGCGGCCACCGCCTGCGCGCGCAGGGCGTCGTAATCCCAGGACGAGGGCATCTCACCGGGCACCACCCCCCGCAGGTAGGTGTCGATGGGCAGCGAGTTGATAGCCGTGACGCCTCCGACGAGGCCGGGGCGCAGCACCATCGCGCCGCGGTAGAGGCCCGAGTCGATCCCGTTGATCGCCGGGCCCATCAGCCTGATCGGTGCGCTGCCGGTTACCGAGATCGGGCCGCTGAAGGTGCCGGCCCCGGAGACCCGAAGGCGCCCACCGCCGGCCGGGCGCACGATGTGCAGGCCGCGGCCGATCCTCTTGCCGCCCACGCGGGTCGCGCCGCTGAAGCGCACGTAAGGGTCGCTGGCCTGCAGCAGCACCCGCACGGGGCGGCTCGGCGCGCGGCCGAGTTGGGTGCCCCTGTAGTAGTGCTTGAGGATCCTCAAGTACCCGACGCCCTTCTGCGCGAAGCCGTAGGCGCCGTACTGGCTCATGCCTATGCCGTGGCCGAAGCCCGCCCCGCTGACCACGTGGCGGGTCGCCGCCCCGGCCGATGGCGCGGCGAGCACGGCGATCATTGCTGTGAGAAGGGCGATCCGGCGCATGGCGAGTCAGGCGGAAGTAAGGCTCCAACAACCGCCCGCGGGCCTCAAGGTAGCGGTCGACCTCGACGCGCGCACCCGACGGAGAGCAGCGCTCACCCCGCAGCGAAGAGGCGCCATTCGCCCGGCACCGCCTTCGGCTCGTAGGCGATGTGCAGGTCGCCGCTCTTCGTGTACCGGGTCGGCGCGCCCACGCAAGGGGAGGCTACTGCGCGCCCCCGGTAGCCTCCGGTCGGTGTCCAAGCGCCGCGCGTCCGACGTGTTCGTGGAATGCCTGGAGGCCGAGGGCGTCAAGCACGTGTTCGGCATCCCGGGCGAGGAGACCCTCGACCTCAACGAGTCGCTCTCGGACTCTTCGATCGACTTCGTGCCCGTGCGCCACGAGCAGGGCGGCGCCTACATGGCCGACACCTACGGGCGGCTGACCGGAAACGCGGGCGTCTGCCTCGGCACGCTCGGCCCGGGAGCGCTCAACCTCGTGACCGCGGTTGCTGACGCATATCTCGACCGGGCGCCGCTCGTGGCTCTCACCGGTCAAGGCGACCTGGAGCGCATGCACAAGGAGTCACACCAGTACATCGACCTCGTGCGGGTGATGCGCCCGATCACCAAGTGGAACGCGCGCCTGAACGAGCCGCACATCATTCCCGAGGTGGTGCGCAAGGCCTTCAAGCTGGCCGAGAGCGAAAAGCCCGGCGCCACCCACATCGAGCTGCCCGAGGACGTGATGGAGCAGGAGATAGACGCCTCACCGCTGCCTCGTCGAAAGACCGTGCCCTCCGAGCCTCAGGCACGCGAGCTGCTCAAGGCGGCCGACACCATCCGCGGTGCGCTGAACCCCGTCGCCCTTGCCGGCAACGGCGTGATCCGCGGCGGCGCCACGCCCGCGCTGCGCGAGTTCGTGCGCGCCACCGGCATCCCCGTGGCGGAGACCTTCATGGGCAAGGGCCTGCTGGGTCCCGACAATCCGAAGGCGCTCGGCAACGTGGGCCTGCAGGCGGGCGACTACTCCATGGCCGGCTTCGACGACGCCGACGTGGTGCTGGCCATCGGCTACGACCTGGTCGAGCAGTCGCCGCAGATGTGGAACCCGAACAAGGACAAGAGGATCATCTGCATCGACTCGCTGGCGGCCGAGATCGACGAGCACTTCATCCCCGACGTCGAGCTGGTGGGCGACATCTACCACACGCTGACCCGCTTGGCGGAGGAGTGCCGCCACGTGCCCCACCAGGGCGGCTCCCAGCGCCTGCGTGACGTGGTGCTCGGGCGCTTCGAGGCGGCCAAGGGCGACGACCACTTTCCCGTGCAGCCCCCGCGTGCCCTGTGGGAGATCCGCAAGGCGCTCGGGCGCGAGGACATCCTCGTTTCCGACGTGGGCTTGCACAAGCTGTGGATCGGGCGGATGTTCCCGGCGTATGAGCCCAACACGGTGCTGATCGCCAACGGCCTGGCGGGGATGGGGTTCGCGGTGCCGGGCGGGATCGCGGCCAAGCTGGTGCACCCCGACCGCAACGTGGTCACGGTCAGCGGGGACGGCGGCTTTCTCATGAACGCGCAGGAGCTGGAGACCGCGATGCGCCTGCGCACGCCGGTCGTCAACGTGATCTGGGAGAACAGCCAGTACGGCTCGATCGTATGGAAGCAGGACAAGAAGTTCGGGCGGCACTTCGGAACCGACTTCACCAACCCGGACTTCGTCAAGCTCGCCGAGAGCTTCGGCATGGCGGCCTGGCGCTGCGACTCGGCCGACGACTTCGGCGCGCGGCTGCGTCAGGCCTTCGGACTCGACGTGCCGTCGGTGATCGTGCTGCCGATCGACTACTCGATCGATGTGGCGATCTCGGAGGAGCTGGGCGCCGAGACCGTGCCTACCTAGAGGAGAAGACGTGGCTTTGGCGACCGAAGACCAGCGCGTCCTCGACGGGGTACCGAAGGGCCTGTACATCGGCGGGCAGTGGCGCGGCGCCTCCGGGGGCGGCACGCTCTCGGTGGAGGATCCGGCCACCGGCGAGGCGCTATGCGAAGTCGCCGACGCCACGCCCGACGATGCCAAGGCGGCCCTGACCGCGGCTCACGAGGCCCAGGGCGACTGGGCGGCCACGGCACCCAACGAGCGCAGCGAGATCCTCCAGCGGGCCTTCGAGGCGATCAAGGAGCGCGCGGATGACCTCGCGCTGCTCATGACCCTCGAGATGGGCAAGGCCGTGGCCGAGTCAAAGGCCGAGATCTCGTACGCCGCCGAGTTCCTTCGCTGGTTCTCGGGTGAGGCGCTTCGAATCGACGGCCAGTACAAGGTGGCCGGCAACGGCTCCGGGCGCGTGCTCGTGATGCGTCAGCCGGTGGGTCCCTGCCTGATGATCACGCCGTGGAACTTCCCGATGGCGATGGGCACACGCAAGATCGGACCTGCCATCGCCGCCGGATGCACGATGGTGGTGAAACCTGCCCAGAAGACGCCGCTGTCGATGCTCGCGCTCGCCGGCATCCTCGAGGAGGCCGGACTGCCCGGCGGTGTGCTCAACGTGATCACCGCCTCCTCCTCGGGGGAGTCGATGGGGCCGCTGATCGAGGACCCGCGGGCACGAAAGCTCTCCTTCACGGGCTCCACCGAGGTGGGCCGCTCACTGCTCGCCCAGGCCTCCGGGCAGGTGCTGAAGGTGTCGATGGAGCTGGGGGGCAACGCGCCCTTCCTGGTCTTCGACGACGCCGACCTCGACGAGGTGGTCGAGGGAGCCATGATCGCCAAGATGCGCAACATCGGCGAGGCGTGTACCTCCGCCAACCGGTTCCACGTCGCGGCCGGGGTGGCCGGCGAGTTCGCCGAGAAGCTGGCGGCGCGGATGGGCGACCTGACGGTGGGCCGAGGCACCGAGGAAGGCGTCGATGTGGGCCCGCTCATCGACGAGGAGCAGCGCTCGACGGTGGGCGAGCTCGTGGATGACGCGGTGGCCAGGGGTGCCAAGGCGATCGTGGGTGGCAAGGCGGTGAGTGGCGCCGGGTACTTCTACGAGCCCACGGTGCTCGGCGACGTGACGCCCGACGCCCGGCTGCTCAAGGAGGAGATCTTCGGGCCGGTCGCTCCGGTGATCGCCTTCGACTCCGAGCAGGACGCGGTCGCTGCGGCCAACGACACCGAGTACGGGCTGGTGGCCTACGTCTACACCTCGGACCTCAAGCGCGCCCTGCGTGTGATCGAGGGGCTGGAGACCGGCATGATCGGCCTCAACCAGGGAACGGTCTCCAACGCCGGAGCCCCGTTCGGGGGCGTCAAGCAGTCCGGCGTGGGCCGCGAGGGCGGCAACGCGGGCATCGACGAGTACCTCGAGACGAAGTACGTGGCGATCAACCTGTAGCGCTACCCGCCCTTGTGGAAGCGCACCAGCTCCTCGCGGTCACCTCGATCCTCTCTCGCACCGACTCGGATCGGGACGGCCCCCTCAGACCTGGGACCCCCGGGCCATCTTGCGCAGGTCGAGCGCCTCGTCGAGCGTCGCTTCGTCAACGCCCTTCTCGATCGCCACCTCGCGGATGGTGCGCCGGGAGGCCACCGCCTCCTTCACGATCTCCGTCGCGCGGTCATAGCCGATGTGGGGGTTGAGCGCCGTGGCGATCGCGGGGGTCGATTCGGCGTGGCGGCGCAGCTCGTCGGTGTTGGCCTGCAGGCCGTCCACGCACTTCTCGGCGAGCATGGTGGAGGCGCTCGAGAGGATCGTGATCGAGTCCAGCAGGTTGCGGGCGATCAGGGGCACGCGCACGTTGAGCTCGAAGTTGCCCTGCGTGCCCGCGATCGTGATGGCGGCGTCGTTGCCGATCACCTGGGCCGCCACCTGGAGCACGACCTCGGGGATCACGGGGTTCACCTTGCCGGGCATGATCGAGGAGCCCTTCTGCAGCTCGGGCAGGGCCAGCTCGCCCAGTCCGGTGCGCGGGCCCGAGCCCATCAGCACGAGGTCGTTGGCGATCTTGGTGAGCGACACGGCCACGACCTTCAGGGCGCCCGACAGCTCCACCAGGGCGTCGCGGTTGGCCTGGGCCTCGAAAGGGTCGGCCGGTCCCTCGACGGCGATGCCGGTGCTCTCGGTCAGGCGCGTGCGCACGCCGGCGGCGAAGTCGGGGTGGGTGTTGAGTCCGGTGCCGGTCGCGGTCCCCCCCAACGGGATCTGGGAGGCGCGGGGGAGTGCGTCGCTCACCCGCTCGCGCGCGAGCCTTGCCTGTGCGGCGTAGCCGGCGAACTCCTGGCCGAGCGTGACGGGCACGGCGTCCATCATGTGCGTGCGGCCGGCCTTCACAACGTCGGCGAACTCGCCGGCCCTGGCCTCGAAGGAGGACGCGAGCTTCTCCAGGGCGGGCAGCAGGCCCTCGGTGGCCTGCGACACGGCGGCCAGGTGCACGGCCGAAGGGAAGACGTCGTTGGAGGACTGGCCCATGTTCACGTGGTCGTTCGGGTGGGCGCCTTCGCCCGCCAGCTTGGCGATCACCTCGTTGGCGTTCATGTTCGACGAGGTCCCCGACCCGGTCTGGAACACGTCGATCGGAAACTGGTCGTCGTGGCTGCCCTCGGCCACCGCATCTCCGGCGGCCGCTATCCGCTCGGCCAGCTCGGCGTCGAGCAGGCCCAGCTCGGCGTTGGTCCGCGCCGCGGCGGCCTTCACGCGGCCCAGCATCCGCACCACGGCCGCGGGGACAGGTTCGCCCGAGACGGGAAAGTTGTCCACCGCCTTGGTGGTCTCCGACCCCCATAGCTGCTCCTCCGGCGTCATCTGTCTCCTCCGCATCGTTTGGGGCCAGCCAAACTACCGGGCTCAGCCGCCGCGCAGCCCGGCCCGCTCACCGGTCCGGAAGGCCCGCGAGCGGCGGCGCAGCACCAGCGTCTCCTGCTCGAGCCGGCGCACCAGCTCCGCGTTCACGCCCCGGTACTCCCTCACCCCCCGGCGGGTCGCGCCGAGCAGGTAGCCGAGCTGGCCGGCCTCCTCGCTCTCCGGGCGTTCGGCGGCCACCGCAGCCAGGTCGGCCGCCGTATTCACAAAGGCCGTCCCCACGTCGGCCAGCTCGGAGGCGTCGCTGTCGTCGGCCAGGCAGTCCGAGAGCGGCATGCCGTCGAGGCGCACATCGGCGGGCGCCGCCCTCAGCGCTTCGCGCACCGCCTCGTCCCCCTGCCGGCAGGCGAGCGGTACCCCCCTTCTCTCCTCCTTCGCGCACCCCGGGAAGACCAGCGCGAGCAGGCAGCCCACGAGGAGCATTGAGCGCCGAAGCTCCACGGACCCGATCCTATGGGGCGCGGCGACGGCGCGCGGGTCAGTCGTTCAGGTACTCGAGCACGTTCGTCGCGATCACGTCGTCGTTGTATTCGATGAAGAGCCTGCGGCCCGCATCGGAGAGGGTCACCGCCGCGATGTGGCGCTCGCCATCGCTGAAGTAGCCCAGCTTGCCCTTGGGCGGGGTCGCGAGCGGATCATCGAGCGCGACGAGGGGACCGCCGATCTTCTTCACGAAGGGCGCGCTCTTCGGGTAGGTGCCCTGCTCGCGCCGGTCCGCGGTGAATCCGGCCAGCGACACGAGCGCAAACAGTGAGCGCGCGCGCTCGCGCTCGTCGAGGAAGGTTGTGCCGCGTTCGGTGAGGGCGACCGCGGCCAGAATCGCGGGCGACAACTTGACGGTGACGTTTCGCCTCGGCCGTCGGGTCGACGCAGGACGGATCACCTCGCAGTAGTCGTAACGGCCGCTCAGGCCGGTGCGTAGCGTCGGCCTACTCCGGGGCGCGCGGAAGAAGAAGCCGTCCTCTCGGGTCACCGACAGGCCGAGCGCCTCGTGCCCGAGACGGACGCACGTGACCTGCACGCGGCGCCCCGCCACGGCCCGGCGAAACAGGGCCCGGCCGGGTCCGGAGAAGCTCACCACCACGCCGTCGCGCCCGGTCCGGGCGCGAACGCCACGCGCTTGACCGCGAACTGCCGCGCCGCGCGCCCCCGGCCCGGCCAGGGCCGCCCGGGCCTGGTCCGCTGACATGTCGGGCGTGCCGGGCGGCTTTTCTTCGCCGGCCGCCGTTCCCGGCGCGGCCAGCATCACAAGTGTCAGCCCAAGCGCGAGACGTTGGCGACCCATGCCGCCGCCCTACCCACGGGGCCGGGGGCCAAACGGGTCAGGCCAAGGTGTCCGCGGCCGCGCCTAGCATCGCGCTGGAATGACGCTCCTTGAGCTCGGCGATCCGCTCGCCCATCGCGCGCTCCAGGCTCTCCTGCGGGCGGAGACGTCGGTCCGGCGAGCGCTCGCCGCTGACCTCGAGCGCGAGGGGGTCTCGCCGGCCGGCTTCTCGGCTCTCGTGGTGCTCACCACCGCCGGCGGATCGGTCGAGCTGAGGGCGCTGCGCCGCCGGCTCGGGTGGTCGAAGGCCAACGCCACCGAGGTCACCCTGACGCTGGCGTCACGCGGGCTGGTGGCGCGACGCCGGCTGGACCGCGACCGCCGAGCGGCCGCGGTCGACCTCACCCCAGCGGGTCGCGAGCTGGTCGAGCGTCTGTTTCCGGGTCACGCAGACCGGGTGAGCACCGCCTTCTCGGCCCTCGACGAGCACGAGAAGCGCTCGCTCGCCGAGATATGCCGCAAGCTCGCCGCCTGAGGACTCCCGCGGGATCAGCTATCTGCCGCGGCGGGGGCGGCGGTCCTCGACCTCCGTCACGCGGTCCGAGAGCGCGTCGATGCGGTCATCCAGGCGCGACAACACACGCCCGCTATCGGCGGCCGCGTCCACGGAGTCGACCACGTCCCGCTCGATCCTCCGCAGGCGGCGGTCGAGCTTGGCGACGTCCGACTCCTCGCTGGTGCCGCCGAGCCGGCGCGCGAGCTCGGTACGCTCACGCTCGCCCTTGCGGTTGGCCTGCTCGAGTTGGGTGTTCTCCTCGCGCAGATTGCGCGCGAGCGAGGAAACGCGCTCCTCGTCGGCCGACTCACCGGACTGGATCAGCGCGTAGGCGGCGACAGCCACGGCCGCGACGGCCAGCACCCCGAGCAGCACGAGCCAGCGGCGCAGCGAGCGGAAGTCCTCGACGACCAGGGCCGGAGCGCGGCCCTGGCGGACGGGCGGCTCCCCGCCGGGAGGTGGGTCGACAGGCGGTGGGCGGCTCGGCGACATGGGCGAGGGGCGAGTGTACGCCCACCCGGCGACGGACGTGCTGGGATGAGCTGGGTGCGAGCAGGGGGATCGCAGTGGCGCCCGCTCGTAGGATGAGCGTGTGCCCCCTTATGCCCCCGTGGATCCCGGCCAGGCCTTTCCCGCCCTCGAGGAGGAGGTGCTCGAGCGCTGGCGCGAGCGCGACGTGTTCCACGAGTCGATCCGCCGGCGCGAGGGGGCCGAGCCTTTCGTGTTCTACGAGGGCCCCCCGACCGCCAACGGCCGGCCGGGCTCCCACCACGTGCTCAGCCGGGTCTTCAAGGACGTGTTCCCGCGCTACCGAACGATGCGCGGGCGCCTGGTGCACCGCAAGGGCGGCTGGGACTGCCACGGCCTTCCCGTCGAGCTGGAGATCGAGAAGAAGCTCGGCTTCAAGTCCAAGGAGGACATCGAGCGCTACGGGATCGCGGAGTTCAACGCCCAGTGCCGCGAGTCGGTGCTGCGCTACATCGACGAGTGGAACGGGCTGACCGAGCGCATCGGTTTCTGGCTCGACACCGACGACGCCTACTACACCCTCGACGATTCGTACATCGAGTCCGTGTGGTGGTCGCTCAAGCAGGTATGGGACCAGGGCCTGCTCTACGAGGGCAACAAGGTTGTTCCCTACTGCACGCGCTGCGGCACCGCGCTCTCGAGCCACGAGCTGGCCCTCGGCTACAAGGACGTCGTCGATCCCTCGGTCTTCGTGCGCTTCCCGGTCACGGGCGAGGAGGGGGTGTCCTTTCTGGCCTGGACCACGATGCCGTGGACGCTCGTGCCCCACGCCGCGCTCGCGGTCGACCCGGCCGCTACATATGTGCGCGCTCGCGTCGGCGAGGAGACGCTGATCGTGGCCGAGGCCCTCGTCGAGAGGGTGCTCGGGGAGGGCGCCGAGATCGTCGAGCGGATACCCGGGTCGGCGCTCACCGGAACGGCCTACGAGCCCCCGTTCGGCTACATCTCCGACTACGGCCCGCGCGGGCACACGGTGCTCGAGGGCGACTTCGTGTCGGTCGAGGACGGCACCGGCGTGGTGCACACCGGCGCCGCCTTCGGTGAGGACGACTTCCGGCTGGCGACCGAAAACGGGCTCACGATTCACAACCCGGTACGCCCGGACGGCACGTTCGACGAGCACGCCGGCGCCTTCGCCGACCTCTACGTGCGCGAAGCCGATCCCCTGATCGTCGATGCGCTGCGCGAGTCGGGCCGGCTGTTTCGCGCCGAGCGCTACGAGCACTCCTACCCCCACTGCTGGCGTTGTGAGACGCCCCTGATCTACTACGCGAAGTCGAGCTGGTACGTCCGCACGACCGGGCGCAAGGAGGAGCTGCTGGCCGCCAACGAGGCGGTCGACTGGCACCCCGAGCACATCAAGCACGGGCGCTTTGGAAACTGGCTGGAGAACAACGTGGACTGGGCGCTCTCACGCGAGCGCTACTGGGGCACGCCGCTGCCGATCTGGCGCTCCGACGACGGCGAGGAGGTGGTCTGCGTCGGCTCGCGAGCGGAGCTGGCCGAGCTGGGCGCCGACCTGCCGGAGGATCTTCACCGGCCCTTTGTCGACGAGGTGACCTTCGAGCTCCACGGCAAGACGATGCGCCGCGTGCCCGACCTGATCGACGTCTGGTGGGACTCGGGGTGCATGCCCTTCGCCCAGTGGCACGCCCCGTTCGAGAACCAGGAGACCTTCGAGCAGCGTTTCCCGGCCGACTACATCTGCGAGGCGCTCGACCAGACGCGCGGGTGGTTCTACTCGCTGCTGGCGGTGTCCACCCTGCTGTACGGGCGAGCTTCATTTCAGACCGTTCTCTGTCTCGGCCTGATCCTCGATGCCGAGGGTCAGAAGATGTCCAAGTCCAAGGGCAACGTGGTGGTGCCCTGGGACGTGCTGGACATCCACGGCGCCGACGCCCTGCGCTGGTACTACTTCACCTCGAAGCAGCCGTGGGACGGTTACCGCTTCTCGCTCGAGACCGTGGGCGAGTCGGTGCGCCAGTTCCTCAAGACGCTCTGGAACACCTACGGCTTCCTCGTTCTCTACGCCAACGTGAACGAGGTCGAGCCGGCGTCGCTCGACGCGGTCGCGCAGGCCCAGCTCACCGACCTCGACCGCTGGGCGCTCTCGCGCCTTCAGGCCACGAACGAGATCGCGATCGAGCGCCTCGACGACTACGACACCACCACCGCGGGCCGCGCTGTCGCCGCCTTCGTCGAGGAGCTGTCCAACTGGTACGTGCGCCGCTCGCGCCGGCGTTTCTGGGACGGCGATCCCGCGGCCTTCGCGACGCTGCGCGAGTGCCTGCTCGGGGTGGCCAAGCTGGCGGCCCCGCTCACGCCCTTCGTGACCGACGCCATCTACGTGAATCTGGACGGCGCCGAGCCCTCGGTGCACCTTTGCGACTACCCCGAGCCGGATCAGAATCTGCGCGACGAGGAGCTGGAATGGCAGATGGAGCTGGCCCGCGAGGCGGTCGGCCTTGGCCTCGCGGCCAGAGCTCACGGCAAGCTCAAGGTGCGCCAGCCGTTGCGTGAGGCCGTGGTCGTGGCCGGCGACCGCGAGCGCGAGGCCATCGGGCGCTTCGAGGGCCTGCTGCTCGAGGAGCTGAACGTGAAGAGCGTGCGCTACGTATCGGAGGCCGACGAGCTGGGCCGCTTCGAGCTAAAGGCCAACTACCGCTCGCTGGGCCCGAGGTTTGGCAGGCAGATGCCCCAGGTGGCCGCTGCGATCGCCGGGCTCGACGCTGCCCACGCGGCCGGGACGCTGCGCGGGGGCGGCCAGGTGCACGTGGCGCTCGGGGGCCACGAGCAGACGCTGGCGGCCGAAGACGTGCAGCTGGTCCTGCGACCGCTGGAGGGCTATGAGGTGGAGCGGTCGGGCTCCCACGCCGTCGCCCTCGACGTGACGATCGACGACTCCCTCCGCCGCGAGGGGTTTGCGCGCGAGGTGGTGCACGCGGTGCAGAACGCACGCAAGCAGGCCGGCCTCGACGTGGCCGACCGCATCGAGCTCTCACTCGACGGCGACCCGGAGCTGCTGATGGCCGTGCGCGAGCACGAGGGCTACGTCGCGGGCGAGACGCTGGCCACGTCGCTCGACCTCTCGGGTGCCGGTGACGGCGGCGTCGCGCACATCGAGGGCCGCGAGCTGCTCATCGGCGTGCGGCGCGCCTGAGCCACGCGGGCTGAAGCGGATCGGGGGCCGGCACCAGCATCGCGAGCACGTCTTCCGGCGTGAGGTTGAGCTGTCGGATGACCCGGATCAGCGTCAGCTCCGATTCGCTCGCCGGACCTTCGAGGCCGTCCTCTCCCAGCAGCTTGCCGGGCGGGACGCCGAAGCGCCGGGCGATCGTGATGTAGCTCCAGAGCGGCGCGCTCGCCCACCCGCGCTCCAAGCGCGAAACGAAGCTTGGGCTGTAGGGCTTGCCGTCGGCGCGCCAGATCGCGTTGGCGAGATCCACGATCCGCATCTCCTCACGCTGGCGCAGGGTGCGTACCCGCCGGCCTATCCACCTCCCCCCACTCACATCGGTATCTCGAAGCCCAAGCGGGACCGGCGTCGCGGTGGCCCGTGAAGGCGACGGGAACTCGCATGTCCTGCCCAGCCGCGGGGGATCGGTTCTTCGCCCCCCCGGCCGTGGAAGATGCGGACCCCCAAGGCCACAGTTCAGTGCGGGCACGGGACCGCTGCCTCTTCGGGCGCTGGAGTGTTTGAGCAAGTGGCTTGCACCCCGTGCAACCGATTTGTCTCACGTGCACGTCCTACTACCAAACACCCCAGCGTCCCCGGAGAGGCGGGATGCAGCCCTTGTCTCGCCGGGGCTGCGCTCTCAGATGAGGTTCGAGCGCCGGCGAACCGCTGATCCGCGGCCCCAGCTCAGCTCGCCGCAACTCAGTCTGGGGGGCCGAGCGAGGGCTCGCCGGCGCTAGGAGAGCTGCCCTGGATCTCGCCACCGATCGACCAGTCGGCCTTCGCCGCATCCACGAAGCGGATCCAGATCTGGTCCTCCGGGACCTTGCCGACCTCTGCCAGCACGCCGGTGACCTTCTGGGCGATCTCGCGCTTCTGCTCATCCGAGCGGCCCTCGAACCACTCGATCGTCACGAAGGGCATAGTGGCCCCCAGCGCTTACGCGGTGAGTGCGGGCTCGAGCTCCTGCACGAGCCGGTTCTTGGGCAGCGCACCCACGATCTGGTGGGCAACCTCGCCGTTCTTGAAGAGCAGCAGGGTGGGGATCGACATCACGTTGTAGCTCGCCGCCGTCTGCGGGTTGTCGTCCACGTTGAGCTTCACGACCCTGAAGTCGTCGCGCTCGCCGGCCAGCTCCTCGAGTTGGGGGGCGACCACCCGGCACGGCCCGCACCAGGGTGCCCAGAAGTCGACGAGGACGGGCTCGGTGGACTCGATCACCTCGGCCTGGAAGTTGGTGTCGGAGACTTCGTTGACTGCGGCCACTGGGGGCCCTCCTTCAGGGATCGCTGTGTAGGTGATACTTCAAAAAGTATAGCGTGGGGGTCGGCCTTGGCGGCGAGCCCCATGCAAACGGAGGGCCGGCACCTTCCAGAAGGCTTCGAGGGCGATCCGGGCCGACATCTTGGATGCTCCCACACGTCGCTCCCGGAACAGGATCGGCACCTCGGTCACCCGGAAGCCGGCCCGGATCGCGCGGTAGGTCACCTCGATCTGAAAGCCATAGCCGTCCGTGCCGATCGAGGTCAGGTCGAGGCTCTCCAGCACGCTCCGCCTGAAGCACTTGAAGCCGCCCGTCAGATCGTTGACAGACACCCCGAGCAGAAGCTTGGCGTACAGCGACCCGCCGCGGCTGATCGCTCGCCGGCCGAGGCCCCAATCGGTCACCCCCCCGCCGGGCACGTAGCGCGAGCCCAGCACGAGGTCGGCCGCCCCGGACGCCGCCACAAGCCGCGGCAGGTCGGCCGGGTCGTGCGAGAAGTCGGAGTCCATCTCGAGCACCAGCTCGGCGCCCGCGCGAAGGGCATGGTCGAAGCCCGCCAGGTAGGCCGGCCCGATGCCCTTCTTCGCGGTGCGGTGCAAGACCTCCACGTCCGCGATCTCCGCCGCCAGGCGGTCGGCGATCTGGCCCGTGCCGTCGGGCGAACGGTCATCGACCACCAGCACGCGGTAGGCCATGCCCGTGGACGCCAGCGGGGCAAGCACCGCCCGCACGATCGGCTCGATGTTCTCGGCTTCGTTGTAGGTCGGCAGGATGAGCCAGGCGCCAGACATGGGCGCGTACCCTAGAGGCGCTCCCGTGGGCCAGACCTACAAGAACTCCGAGATCGCCGCCGCCTTCGAGGAGCTCGCGACCCTCTACGAGCTGGACGGCGCAGTCGTCTACCGGGTGCTGGCCTACCGGACCGCCGCCAAGTCGATCCGTGAGTCCGGCGCATCGGTCGCGGACATGGCCGCGCAGGGACGCGCGGAAGAGCTGAGCGGAATCGGCAAGACGATCGCGGAGAAGATCGCCGCGATGGTCGAGACCGGCTCGATACCCGCCGCGGACAAGCTCAAGGCCAGGATTCCCCCGGGCCTCGCGCAGATCACCAACATTCCCGGCCTTGGCCCCAAGCGCACGCGGCTGCTGCACCAGGAGCTGGGGATCGAGTCCCTCGATGACCTGCGCCAGGCCGCCGAAGGCCAGCGGTTGCGCACGGTGCAGGGCTTCGGCGCGAAGGCCGAGGAGAAGGTGCTGGCCGCCCTCGCGGCCGGCGCCGATGGCGCCACCCGCGGCCGCACCCTGCTCTCCTCCGCCCTTCCCATCGGGCAGGAGTTGGTCGAGGGGCTGCGCGAGCACGAGGCGTCCCTGCGGGTGGAGCTGGCCGGCAGCGCGCGGCGCTGGGGCGAGACCTGCAAGGACCTCGATATCGTGGCGGCCGCCGCCGATCCGACCGCCCTCGTCGAGGCCTTTACGAACCTGCCGGGCATAGACGAGGTCATCACCTCGGGCGAGGTGGGTGCGAAGGCGCTCACCCACCGGGGTCTGGCGGTGGACCTCAGGATCGTCGAGGAGCAGAGCTTCGGCAACCTGCTCCAGCACTTCACGGGCTCGGCGCGGCACAACGAGGCCCTGCGCACGAAGGCGGTCAAGCAGGGCCTGCACGTGAGCGAGTACGCGGTGACCGACGACGCGACCGGGGACGTTCACCGCTGCAGGACCGAGGAAGAGGTGTACGAGCTGCTCGGTATGGCATACGTGGAGCCCGAGCTGCGCGAGGACCGCGGAGAGCTGGAGGCCGCGCGCAAGGGCGAGCTTCCCGAGCTGGTGAGCCTGGCCGACATCCGCGGTGACCTGCACTGTCACACCACGGCCTCCGACGGCCGGAACTCGATCGAGCAGATGGCCCGGGCCGCGCGGGAGCGCGGCTACGAGTACCTGGTCATCACAGACCACTCGGCAACGCACGGCTTCGGCAACCACGTGACGCCCGACGAGCTGAGGCGCCAGATCGAGCGGATCAGGGAGGCCGACGCGCAGATGGAGGGCTTCCGCGTGCTGGCGGGGACCGAGACCAACGTGCTGCCGGACGGGTCGGTGGACTACGAGGACGACCTGCTGGCCGAGCTCGACTGGATCGTGGCCAGCGTGCACACCTCCTTCGGGATGGCCGAGCAGGAGATGACCGACCGGATGGTGGCGGCTGTCGAGCATCCGCTCGTCGACGTGATCGGCCATCCCACCGGTCGCCTGATCGGCCGGCGTGAGCCCTACGCGGTAGACCTCGGACGGGTGATCGAGGCGGCGGCGCGGACCGGGACGTTCCTCGAGATCAACGCCAACCCCAACCGCCGCGATCTCGACGACGTGCACGCGCGTGTAGCCGCGCGGGCGGGCGTCAAGATCCTGGTCGACTCCGACGCCCACGGCACCGAGACGCTTGGCAACATGCGCTACGGGGTGGCCACCGCCCGCCGCGCGTGGCTGAGCGCGGGGCAGGTGGCCAACACCCGGTCGTGGGAGGAGCTGCGAGCCCTGCGCCCGCGCTCTTAGAGACGCGCGGCCTCCGGCTCGGCCCCGGCGGGCACCGGCTCGACCTTGCGCATCCCCGGCGTGCGCAGCAGCTTCGGGGCGCCGAACGGCGAGCTCTTGTCGAAGTAGAAGCGCACGCCGTCGCGATCCTCGATCGCCTGCACCGCCGCCGACTGACGCCGCCAGGTGAGCGCCACCGCGATCGCGTAGCCGGCTGCGATGGCCGGGACCTGCGGGATGAGAAAGGCCACCGCACCCGAGGCCAGCGTGAACACCCCGAGCGGCCAGAGGCGGTTGAAGATGATGCTGGCGGGCTCGATGTCGGGCAGCTGGTTGGTGGTTCGCGCCCCCGCCAGCAGCCGTCCGATACCTGGCGTGGGTGCGAGCCGGCGTCCCAGCCACAGCCCGCCCGCCGCGGCCAGCGTCCACCAGGACACGGCCACGATCAGCGCCAGGGTGTCGTCATCGCCGGTGGCGCCGGCAAGCGCCACGACGGCCAGCGCGGTGCTCGCCCCACCGAAGAGAAGCACCGCGGTCCGGAGGAAGTCGGCGAAGCGCACTGCCCCTAATGGACCTCGCCGAGAGCGATCAGGACATCGGTGAACCCGCGCACGCCCTCTACGACGACGTCGGCCCGCTTGACGATCGCCTCGGGACCCTCGGGCGAGCGCACCCCCACCCTGATGGCGTCGTCGAGCCGGCCTTCGGCCGTGAGCGTGTCGAGGGCGTCGAAGGCGTCCAGGTCGGTTGCGTCATCCCCGCCGTAGAGGGCCGCTCGCACCGGGGTGGTCTCGACGAGCGTGCGGACCCCCTGGCCCTTGTCGACGGGGACGGGGGGCCTCAGCTCGAGCACCTTGCGCCCCCAGTGGATAGCCAGCCCCGCCCCCTCGGCCTCCTGGGCCACGCCCTGAAGGAGCGTCTCCGCGGCGGTCTCGTCGGGCGAGCCGCGCCAGTGAAAGGCCTTGATCGGTCCCTTGTCCTCGAGTCGCACGCGCAGCTGCTTGAAGTCACGCCCGTCCGCGCGTTCGGTCGCGAAGTCGCGCACGCGGCCCTCCCAGCTCGCGAAGGCGTCGATCAGGTCCGGTCGCTTGGCGCCGGCGCGAAGGATCTCGGCGCCATGGGAGCCGACGTAGGCGATCGCGCCAACGCCCACCAGCCGGCGCGCCTCGGCTACGGGCCGTCCGGATACGCAGGCAACCATCGCGTAGCGCCGGCCGAGGCGTCCCAGGAGCACCGAGACCTCCTCGCGTACGTGGGAGTCCTCGGGCCGGTTCACGATCGGGGCGAGGGTGCCGTCGATGTCGCAGAAGATCGCCGCCTGGGACGGGTTCGCGGTCAGCGGACTCAGGCTGTCGGCTAGTGCTTGGACTGGGCGGGCGGACACCACCCGTAGTATGCCTCGCGATGTCATCGAGGCTCGGCCGGCTCGCCGTGCTAGCGACCGTCGCGGGCGCTTTCAGCGGTCTCTTCGGGGTGGGCGGCGGGACCGTCATCGTGCCGCTGCTGATCCTGTGGTTTGGCTACGACGAGCGTGAGGCCACCGGAACCTCGCTGGGCGCCATCGCGATCATCGCGGCCCTGGCCGCGTCGGCCCACGGGCTGTACGGCAACGTCAATCCGGTGAAGGCGCTCCTGATCGGCTTGCCGGCCGTGGGTGGCGTGGTGGCCGGCACCGCGCTGCAGCAGCGAATCCCCGAACGGGCGGTGGCGGGGGCCTTCGCCTTGGTGCTCGTGGCCTCGGCGCTCGCCCTGGTTCTCTGATGGAGCTCTCCGACCTGGTAGGGGCACTGGCGATTGGGATCGCCGCCGGGATGGCCAGCGGGCTGGTGGGGGTGGGAGGCGGCGTGGTGATGGTCCCCGGGTTGGTGATCTTCCTGGGGGAGTCGCAACTCGGGGCGGAGGCCACCTCGCTGCTCGCGATTGTGGCTGTGGCAGCAGTGGGCGCGTGGCGCCAGAAGGGCTACGGCAACCTGCGGCTGCGCGACGCGGTCACGATCGGCGTGCTGTCGCCGATCGGCGTGGTAGTGGGAACCCTCCTCGCCAACGCCGTGGGCGAGCGGGTTCTGGAGGTCTCGTTTGCCGCCGTCCAGCTCTACTTCGCCTACCGCCTGGCTCGCCGCGCCGCCGCGCCCGCTGCGCCGCCTGAGGCGTCGAAGGGGTAGCCTCGCCGCCGTGACGATTCTGGAGTTCGAGACACGGGAGCTGGAGGGCCGCGCCCACGTCACCCTCAGGGGAGAGCTGGACCTCTCCACCGCCGACAAGGTGGAGCGCGAGCTGTTCCGCATCGAGGAGACGGGCCCCGAGCTGGTGGTGCTCGATCTCTCAGAGCTCACCTTCCTCGATTCGACAGGGCTCCGGATGATCGTCGGCGCCGACCAGCGCGCTCGGCAGTCAGATCGCCGGCTGACGGTGGTAAGGGGTCCCGCGACCGTTCAGCGCGTGTTCGAGATCACCAAGCTCGACGGGCGCCTCGAGATGGTAGACAGCGCGAGCCAGGCCGAATGAGGATCCTCATGCTGGTCTCCGAGGCGGCCTCCGGCGACGTACTCAAGAGCGCCGTCGGCGCCGACGCCGCCGACGACGCCGAGGTGCTCGTTGTGGCCCCCGCGCTCAACAGCAAGGTGCGCTTCTTCGCCTCCGATCCCGACCCCGCGATCCGCCGCGCGGAGGGGGTGGCCGACGAAACTGCCGAGCGCCTGGGCGAGGAGGGCATCGACGCCGCCGCAGACACCGGCGAATCCGATCCGCTACAGGCGATCGAGGACGCGCTGGTCACCTTCGCCGCCGACGAGATCGTGATCTGCACCCACCGCGGCGGCGAGCGCAACTGGCTCGAGGAGGGCGTGGTCGACGACGCCGGCGCCCGGTTCGACGTGCCGGTCCGCCACTTCGAGTTCGACTGAGGAGTTAGGCCGCCCGGTCCCCGACGCTCGCGTCCGGCTCGCGGGTGGGCGGGAGAGCCACCCCCGGCGTGCGAGTCACGCCGGCCGCGGCCACCACCGTCCATATGCCCGGCGCGAAACGCGGCGGCAGCCCGGCGTCGCTGCCGGACTCGACCAGCTCCCGGCGCAGGTCGAGCAGCGCCAGCACGGTGGAGCAGGTTTGCGCCTGCGGCGCGCCGTCTCCCACCTCGCAGGCGAGGGCGGCGAGCGCCAGCGTCTCCGCCGGGTCCAGGCCCTGGAACATCTGCCCGATCGAGGCGGCCAGGAAGGTGTACACGCAATCGAGCAAGGGATCACGGTCGAGCCGAGCGGGCCCCGGGGCGGGGCCGGCGTCCAGAGGCTCGGCGCCGGAGAGGATGCGGGCCATCTGCCCTCCGAACACCGACCGCAGTTGGTCGGCCTCCAACCCCACCTCCATCGCGTAACGCAGGTTCATGGCGGCCGCGAACGACGGGGTGGCGTACGGCGCGTCGCTGGCGAAGACGATGTGGCGGGGCGCGACCAGCGCGTAGAGGGCCAGCAGGTCGCTGGGCGACCACCAGGACGTGTCGAAGAAGAGGTTGGGGTGCTCGTCAACAACCCGCCATATCCAGACGAGATCGCAGATACCCGCGTGGGCCAGGATCAGGCGTACGCCCGGATGGCGCTCGCAGATCGCCACCGCATGGCGGCCCAGGGCGGGTATTCCCCGCCCGGCGTGGACGATCACCGGCAGCCTTCTTTCCCCGGCCAGCGCGAAGACGCCCTCGAGCTCGGGGGCGTCGAGGGCGAAGTCCTCGGCGCGAGGGTGGAGCTTGATGCCCGCCGCGCCCGCCGCCGCGCTCGGCCTCGGTCAGGGGATCGGCCTGGGGGTCGAGCCGGCAGAACGCGACGAGCCGCCCGTCCGAGCCCGCAGCCGCCTCGATTACGGCGTCGTTGGCGGCGGAGTAGCCGTCCGGCTCGTGCATCGGAAACACCGCCGCGCGGGCGTCTGCGGTCTCGAGCGCCGCGGTCAGCTCGCCGGGGGTGCACTTGTATTCGTCGGGGTCGTTCTGACCGATGTGGGTGTGGGCGTCGAAGAGCTCCAGTCCGGGCACCCGGCCCCTCATCTGCGCCAGCCAAGGCTGGACGAACCGGTCGTCGTACACGGGGCAGACCCCAGCCCCGAGGCTCAGGCGGCCATCGGCACCGCAGAGCGCCCCACGCGGCGACCGGCGAGGAAGGAGAGCATTGCCCTGTGGGTCTCCTCGGGCCGTTCCATCTGCGGCACGTGTCCACAGTCGAGCACGAGGTGTCGAGCGTCCGGCAAGGCATCGTGTACGTGCCGGGCGAAGCCGATCGGCACGATCTTGTCGTCGCTTCCCCACACGAAGAGAGCCTTCGCCTCGAGCTGCGCCAAGCGGGTCCAGAAGCCGTTCTTGCCCCAGGGGGCCTCCAGGTAGATGTTCCGCGCGGCCGCGTAGAAGGCGGCGCGACCCCTGGGGGAGAGGTAGGAGCGCAGGAACTCGTCGATGCCGGCGGCGGTCCACTCCGACCCCTGCGCCGGCACGAGACGGCGCATGAGAGCCTCGACGATCGCGCGGGGGGCGGGCTGGATCAGGCCGAGTTGAGGAGCAATGAGACGCAGCGGTGCTGCCAAGGGCCGCGAACGCAGCCACGCCAGGGAGGGGGTCAGCAGGACCAGCCGTCCTACGCGGTCGGGAGCCGAGAGGCCCATCTCCAGGGCGGCCCTGCCGCCCATGCTGTTGCCCACCACGTCGGCTTGGTCGATCCCGAGCGCGTCGAGCAGCCCGACGCAGCTACGGGCGAAGAAGGCCGGGTCATAGGCCGCTCGCAGCGGCTTGCCGGAGTCGCCGAAGCCGGGCAGGTCGATAGCGATCGCTCGATGCGACGGCGCCAGCGCGGCCACGGTGGGCAGAAACGACGCCTTCGTGGCCCCCAGTCCGTGGAGGAGCAGGACGGGCGGCCCCTGGCCGGCCTCCATCACCGAGATCTCCGCAGCGGGGGTCTGCACCTGGCGAAAGCGAAGCCGTCCGGGGCCCTGCTCCGCCGCGGTGGCGGCTAGGAATCCGACCGCGAGGTGCAGGTCGCGCCGCACGCTCAGGCGCCCGCTCCGGAAGGCCGCCATGCCGACGTCCTGACCGTCGGCCAGGGCGACCCACGTCTCTACGTCCGCGGTGAGTACGGCGTCCCCTCGACGGTCGGGGTCCGAAGGGACGAGGTAGGGCCCGCCTTCTTCGAAGACGACATCCCAGGAGCGGCGCCCGCAGCCGCCCAAGCGGACCCGTGCCTTCTCGCGCGCAGGGTCGAAGACGGTGCTGTCGAAGCGCTGAACGAGCGTCTCCAGCGCGGCGGGGGGCGGGACCATCGCCCCGGACACGTTACCGGCCGGGCATCGCGGGCACGCCGTTCTCAGTGCCGGAGCGCTAGGCGAGCCCATGCTCGAGGGCGCCCTTGACGGCCGCGTCCAGGCCGTTGCACTCATAGAGGGCGAGCGCCTCGGCGGAGCGGAAGCGCTTGGCCGGCAGGCCGTCCGGCCCGTGATGGCCCAGGACGCAGTGCAGCAGCGCCAGCAGCTTGTCGGGCGAAAAGGAGCCGAGCGCCCTCGCCCGCTCGGAGATCATCTGGTGGCCGAGTGCCAGATGCCCGAGCAGAGCCCCCTCGCTGCTCAAGGTGATCTCGGTTCCAAGGTCGAATTCGCGGATCTTGCCGATGTCGTGCAGGATCGCGGCGCTGACCAGCAGGTCTGAGTCCAGGCGGGGATGCAGCGCGCAGGTCTCGAGCGCCAGCGTGGTCACGGCCACGGTGTGCTCGATCAGACCGCCGAGGTAGGCGTGATGGCCGGCGCGCGTGCAGGGAGCCCGCCGCAGAGCCTCTCGGAAGTCGCCGTCGCAGAGCAGCGAGTCCAGCAGCCGGCGGTAGGAGGCGTCGTAGACCTCGCGGGACAGGTGCTCCAAGAAGCCGTCCAGCTCCTCCATGTCGCGGTAGGCCACCGGCAGGAAGGCGCCCGGGTCAAGACCCTCGGCTTCGACGCGGCGGATGGAGCGCACATCGACCTGGAGCTCGTCGCGGAAGCGCTCGACGGCGCCCGCGACGTGCACCACCTCGCCACGCTCGAACTGCCCGGCCAGGAAGTCGGCGTCGCGGAAGGCGCGGGCGGGGATCGCGCCCGTGCTGTCGCGCAGCTCGAGTGCGAGGTAGGGCGCGCCGCTGCGCGCCGTCAGCCGCTCCTTGCGCGAGCAGGCGAAGGTGCCGTCGACCTCGCTGCCTGCGCGCAGCTCGGCCACGGTGGTCCTGTCGGTGGCCACGGCGCTCATGCCCTCATGGTGCGAGATCGGTCGGACCGACCGCCTCGCACGGTCCCAGCAGGCGGCCCTCCTGCTCTAGGCTGAACCCCGATGTCCGACGTGATCTGGAGCGAACGCCCGTCGCTGCGCCGGCCGGTGCTGGTGGCGGCCTTCGGCGGATGGAACGACGCGGGCGACGCCGCGTCGGCCGCCGTCGAGTTCATCAGCGCACGCTTCGATCCGCGCGAGATCGCGCACATCGATCCCGACGAGTTCCTCGACTTCACCAGCGTGCGGCCGATGGTCTCGCTCTCGGAGGGCCAGACCCGGGAGATCGAATGGCCCGCCACCACGATCTCCGCCGCCACCGTGCCGGGAGCCGACGGCGACCTGGCCATCCTCCAGGGCGCCGAGCCCTCGCTGCGCTGGCGGCGCTACAGCCAGGCCGTGGTCGAGGTGGCGCGCAAGCTCGACGCCCGGATGGTGATCACCCTGGGCTCGCTGCTGGCCGACGTGCCCCACACGCGGCCGGTCTCCATCTCGGGGATCGCGTCGGATGGGGCGCTGGTCGATCGCCTGGGCTTCGAGCACACGAGCTACGAGGGCCCGACGGGGATCGTCGGGGTGCTCCAGCACGCCTGCGCGGATGCGGGACTGACCTCGGTGAGCCTGTGGGCCTCGGTCCCCCACTACGTGGCGGCGGCGCCCAACCCCAAGGTGGCGCTGGCCCTGGTGCGCGCCTTCGAGGGCGCCGCAGGAGTCGTGGTCGAAGCCGGCGAGCTGGAGTCGGCGGCCGAGGACTACGAGCGCCAGGTGAGCGCAGCGGTGGCCAGCGACCCCGAGGTCAAGGCCTTCGTCGAGCGCCTGGAGTCGGCCGCCGACGAAGAGGTCGAAGACTCCCCGCCGGTCAGGCTCCCGTCGGCCGACGCGATCGCCAACGACTTCCAGCGCTTCCTACGCCAGCGCCCCGACGGATAGCGACAAAGGGGGCACCGCCCCCTTTGCAACCCCCAAAGCCCCTCATCCCTCCGCCGCCGGGCAGATGATCCGGTAGTCGCAGTAGGAGCAGATCTCCGCCGAGGGGCTGGGCTGGAAGTCCTGGCGCATGATCCCCTCACCGATGCGGGCCACGGTCTCGCGCACCCGGTCCAGCTGCTCATCGGAGTGCTCCACCGGCACCTTCTCCCCGGTCATCACATAGAAGTAGCTCTGCGCCGAGGTCTCGAGCTGCCACGACTCGCGGGCACCCATCTGGTAGACCGACAGCTGCACGTCCTCGCGCAGCTGCTCCTCGGTCCGCGCCTTGCCCGTCTTGTAGTCGATCAGCTCGTAGCTGCCGTCGGAGTGGCGGTCAACGCGGTCCACGCGGCCGCGCAACACGTGCGGACCGAGCTTGAACGAGAAGCTGCGCTCGAACCAGACCGGCTTGCCGCCGGCGGTGAGGGTGCTCTCCCAGTAGCGGTCGAGGGCGTCGACCGCCCGCTCGCGGAACTGGAGCTCGTCGTCGGAGTCCCCGAAGCCCCCCCGCCGCCACGAGGACTCGAACAGCTCCATCAGCTCCTCACGACTCCCCTCCGTGTGCTGGTGGAAGCGCTCGAGCACCTGGTGCAGGGCGATGCCGAAGCGCTGGTGGATGGTGGGTTCCTGAGGTATCCGGAAGACGCGCGCGAACTTGTACTTCAGCGGGCAGATCCGGTAGGTCTCGATGTCGGAGGCCGAGAGCATCAGCCCCTCGGCTGCGCCGCGCCGGCGTGGGATGAACGGGTCGAGCGAGGGCTCGCTGCCGTTGTGGCCGGCCACCGGGCGGCGCTCGGAGTCGCGCCCGGCATCGCGCAGCCAGTCGTCGAGTGCCGACGCCTCGAGAAGCTCGCGTTGCTCGGGGGTCATGCCCTGGGCAAGCAGGGCGTTCACCTCGCCGATCGCCTCATCCACCTGCTGCCCGGCCTTGGAGCGGTCGATCAGCGCCGCCACCTTGATCAGCTCCAGGTAGCGCGCCACGGCGTTCGATACGTCGACCGAGGTGTCCAGGCGCATCTCGCCAAGGCGCCCGCCGAGCCGAGACACGGTTTCGAGAAGCTCGTCGCGCATGATGCGAAACGTCGAGTGCAGGCCCTCGGCCGGGCCGAACAGCTCCTCCTCGAAGCGCTCCTCCGTCGCATCGAGGGCGCTGCGCGCCTCCTCGTAGAACGGGGAGGCCCTGGTCGGCGATCCGTCGGACTCCTGCGCCCACGAGAGCACGAGCCCTTCGCGCGCACGGGTCATGGCCACGTGCAGGAGCCTGCGCATCGCCTCCTCGTGGGCTCCGGCCGGCGGCAGGCGCTCCTTGAGCAGCGCATCGGGGACGGCCTCCGCCCCCGGCGCCGGTTCGCGTCCGGGGATCCGCGCGGCGCTCAGGCCGAGCACGAACGCGTGATCGAGCTCGGTGCCCTTGGCCTCCCGCATGGACGCCACCCGTACCGCCGGAGCGGCCGCCGTCGGGCCGGCCTCCTCCTCGCGTACGCCCGAGTCGGCCACGGCCTTGACGTAGCGAGTGAAGTCGCGTGGGGTGGCCTGCGGCTCGCGCCGCATGTAGGCGGCCGCCAGCTCGGGCAGCCGTGCGATGTTGCGCAGGCGCTCGACGGTGCCGGCCTGGGTGGCGAACACCTGCTGGCGGCGCACGCCGATCCGCTCGATCAGCCGGAGCACGAACCGGTCGGGGCGCCGGTCTTCGAAGGCGAGTGAGGCTGCGCGGTACAGGCGCAGGAAGGCCTGCGCGCGGTCGCGGCCCTCGGGTGTCAGCTGGGGCCCGTCCAGGGCCGCGGCAACGGCGGAGGGCATGTCGAGCTTGCGCCGGCGCGCGAGCTGGGTGAGGCGGGCGATGTCGACCGAGTGCAGGGCGATGGGCGGTCGCGACAGAGCCCGCACAGCCGCTCCAGAGTCGTTCGGGTCGGCCAGCACCCGCAGCCAGGCCAGCACGTCACGCACCTCGGCGCGCTGGAAGTAGGCGGCCGACCCCGTGAGCCTGAAGGGCACGGCGCGCTCCTCCAGCGCCGCCTCGACCACCGGTCCGTCAGCGGCCACCGAGCGCACGAATACGCCGATGCGATCGGCGCCGACGCCACCGGCGATCAGCCGCTCGGCTTCGGCCGCCACCGCCTGGGCCTGCGCGCGCTCCGACGCACAGGCCCAGAAATGGACGAACCCATCCTCACGCGCGCCCGCGGGGGCGCCCACGCCGCGGTATTGCGCTCCTCGCTCCTGGGCTCGCCCCGGGATGGGGGCGACCACGGCCGCGGCGGCCGCGACGATCGCCCGCCCCGAGCGCCGGCTTTCGGCGAGCTCGATTACCGGTGCGTCGGGGAAGGCGCGTCGGAAGTCGCTGAAGTTCTTCTGCGCCGCGCCGCGGAAGCGGTGCACCGCCTGGTCGTCGTCGCCCGCCACGACCAGCTCACGCCCGGCCTCGCACAGCAACCCCACCAGCATCGTCTGTGCGAAGTTCGCGTCCTGGTACTCGTCCACGAGTATGTGGGTGAACCGCCGGCCCACCCGCTCGCGCACCTCGGGGCGTTCGTGCAGGAGCGCGAACGCGCGCAGCACCAGGTCGCCGGAGTCCAGCGCGCCGCGGTCGGCCAGCAACCGCTCGTGGTCCGCGTAGATCTCGGCGAACTCCAGCTCGCGGGCGCCGCGTGCACGCTCGGCGTCGCCCCCGCCGCCGGCGGCGCGCTCGGCCTCGGCTGCGTGGGCGGTCAGTTCGCCGGCACCGATCATCTCCTCCTTGAGCCGGTCCATCCGGGCTACGAAGCCGGCTAGCAGGGGAGCCGGGTTGCCGCGTATGTCGTGGTGTCGCAGCCGCAGCTCACCGATGTGGTCGAGCAGCAGCGCCACGCGGTCGGCGGAGCTCATAGGGGCGAAGTCGGGATCGAGCCCCGCCTCCAGAGCCTCGTCGCGGAGAAGGCGCGAGCAGAAGGAGCGGAAGGTCCCCACGTGAAGCTCTTCGTAGGGCGGCTCGATCAGCCCCTCGACGCGGTCACGCATCTCCACGGCGGCGGGCTCGGTAAGCGCGAGCGCCAGCACCCGGTGGGCGGGCACGCCCCGCTCCACGAGCCAGGCGAAGCGACGCTCGAGCACGCAGGTCTTGCCCGTTCCCGCGGGGCCCGACACCAGCAACGGGCCGCCGGGGTGGGTGACGGCCTCGAGCTGTGAGCCTGTCAGGCCGTCGGTGGATGCGGGCATCCCGGCGAGGATAAGGAAAGGTGCGGTGCTCGCCGGAGATTCGCCGGTGCGGTGCTCGCCCGAACAACGTTCGGGCTGCGCTCCTCCCCTGGTGCGGTGCTCGCCGGAGATTCGCCGGTGCGGTGCTCGCCCGAACAACGTTCGGGCTGCGCTCCTCCCGAGACGTTCGGGCTGCGCTCCTCCCGAGACGTTCGGGCTGCGCTCCTCCCCTGGGGGGTCTACCCGCGGGCGCCGAAGGTGGTGGTGTAGGTGGCCCCGTCGGGAGCCTTGTTGGCAGGGGTGCCGATCATCACGCCGATGCCGATCTCGGAAAAGCGTGCGGTGAGGATGTTGTAGCGGTGGCCGGAGCTGCCCATCCACATCTTCACGATCTGCCTGGGAGTGCTGTGCCCGCCGGATCCCCAGGCCAGGTTCTCGCCCACGATCCAGCTGCGCACGCCGGCCAGATAGCCGGTCTTGACCAACCGATCGACCACGTCCTTGCCGCTCTTGGAGACGTGGGCGAAGTAGTGCTTGTCGACCATGTCCAGGGAGTGCGCGCGCGCCGCCGCCGACAGCCGCGGGTTGAGCCGCAGCTCGTGCAGACCTCGGTCGGTGCGCTCCTCGTTGAGCAGGCAGAGAGTGGAGCGGGCGATCTCCTTGCGTGGCGTCTCGACGGGATCCGCGCGCGCGCCCGCGCAGGGTGCGGCCGATGCGGTCCCCGCCCCCGGGCCCGCTAGAAGCGAACAGCCCACGACGGCCAGCGTGGTCAGTTTGAGCTGTAGGCGTCGAGAGGTCATAGCCCTCAACTCGGGCGCTGGCCGCCCGCCCAGTCGCCGCGGGCTGCTCGCCTGGACAGACGTCCGAGCCCCAGGCGCCACAATGCCCCGATGGCCGATCGGCTGAAGGCCTACCGGGCCAAGAGAGACCTCGATCGCACCCCCGAACCCGCGGGCGGCGAGGACGGCGCGCACGACGGCGGCGGGCGCTTCGTGATCCAGGAGCACCACGCGAGCCACCTGCACTGGGACCTGCGACTGGAGCATGAGGGGGCCCTGGCCTCGTGGGCGCTCCCGAAGGGCGTGCCGGGCCACCCCGAGGAGAACCGCCCGGCCGTGCGCACCGAGGACCACCCGCTCGAGTACCTGACCTTCGAGGGCGAGATCCCCAAGGGCAGCTACGGCGCCGGCACGATGCACGTCTGGGATCGAGGCACCTACGAGTGCGAGAAGTTCCGCGACGACGAGGTGATCGTGACTCTTGCCGGCCGGCGCGTGGGAGGTCGGTACGCGCTGTTTCAGACTCGTGGCAAGAACTGGATGATCCACCGGATGGATCCGTCCGCGGACCCCACGGCGCAGCCGATGCCCGAGACCGTCCAGCCGATGATGGCCAAGCTCGGCCCGCTGCCGGCAGACGACGGCGCCTTCGGATACGAGATCAAGTGGGACGGTGTGCGCGCGGTGGCGCACGTCGACGCCGGCCACGTGACGCTCACGGGCCGCAACGGCACGGACTTCACGCCCCGCTACCCCGAGGTACGCGGGCTCGGCGACGTGCAGGGCTCGCGGCGGCTGATCCTCGACGGCGAGGTGGTGGCCCTCGACGAAGGGGGGCGCCCGAGCTTCGAGCGCCTGCAGTCGCGGATGCACCTGGCCTCGGTCTCGGCGGTCAAGCGCCGGATGCGCGACATCCCTGCCACGTATGTGGCCTTCGACCTGCTGTGGCTGGACGGCCACTCCACGCTGGCCCTGCCCTACCGGGAGCGCCGTCGCCTGCTGGCCGAGCTCGAGCTGAGCGGGCCCGCCTGGCGCGCCCCCGCCCACCGCGAGGGCGACGGCCGCGCCCTGCTGGCGGCCGGCAAGCAGCAGGACCTCGAGGGCATCGTGGCCAAGCGGCTGGACTCACCCTACGAGCCGGGCCGGCGTTCCGGGGCGTGGATCAAGGTCAAGAACCACGCCACTCAAGATCTGGTGATCGGGGGCTACACGCCCGGCGAGGGCGGCCGCGCGGCCAGCCTCGGCGCGCTCTGCGTCGGCGTCTACGAGGACGGACTGCTCAAGTACGCGGGCAAGGTCGGCACCGGCTTCACCGAGGCCACGCTCGCCACGGTGCTGGCCGAGCTGCGCTCCATCGAGTGCGAGCAGAGTCCATTCGACGGCCGCCAGCCCCCGCGCGGCACGCGCTTCGTGGAGCCCCGCCTGGTGGCCCGCGTGGAGTTCAGGGAATGGACCCGCGCGGGCACGCTGCGCGCGCCCGCGTTCAAGGGCCTACGCGACGACGTGGACGCTGCCGACGTGGTTCGGGAGACCTGACTCGCACTGAGAGCCATCTTGCCGCGGTTTGCCAACCCGCCACCTACGGGTACGGTGTCCGACCTATGGCACGCGCCATCTGGAGCGGGGCGATCTCCTTCGGCCTCGTGAACATCCCCGTGAAGCTGTTCAGTGCCGTCCAGAAGAAGACGGTGCGCTTCCACCAGCTCGACGCCAAGACGGGCTCGCGGATCCAGCAGAAGCGCGTCAACCCCCAGACCGGCGAGGAGGTCCCCTACGAGCAGCTGGTCAAGGGCTTCGAGCTCAGCCCCGACACCTACGTGGTGATCGACCCCGACGAGCTGGCGGCGATCGAGCCCAAGAAGACGCACACGATCGACATCGAGGACTTCGTCGAGATCGACGAGATCGACCCGATCTACTACGACCACCCCTACTACCTGGCACCCGGGCCGGGGGCGGGTAAGGCCTACGCGCTGCTGCTGGCGGCCCTCAAGGACACCGAACGGGTGGGCATCGCCCGCGTGGTGATCCGTTCCAAGGAGCAGCTGGTGGCCATCCGCCCGCGCGATGACGTGCTGACGATGGAGACGCTGCTGTTCGGCGACGAGGTGGTCCCCCCGTCCGACCTCGGGGACCTGCCCGACCCCGATGACGTGAAGGCGAGCAAGAAGGAGGTGGACATGGCGCGCCAGCTGATCGAGTCGCTGTCCACCGAGTTCGATCCCTCCAAGTACCACGACGAGTACCGCGAGGCGGTTCTCGAGATGATCGAGCGCAAGGCGCAGGGAGAGGAGATCTCCGTTCAGGCGCCCGAGGAGGCGCCCGCCGAGGTGCCGGACCTGATGGCGGCGCTCGAGGCGTCGATCGCCTCCGCCAAGCGCCAGGGCGGCGCCAAGAAGGCGTCGAGCCCCAAGTCCGGCTCGAAGTCCGGCTCGAAGTCCGGATCGAAGTCTGGATCGAAGTCTGGATCGAAGACCGCCAAGACGGCGTCGGGCAACGGCTCCAAGTCCGGTTCGAACTCCACGGGCAAGCGCTCGAGCGCCAAGAAGTAGGTGCCCTCCGCCGTCGAGGTGGAGGTCGAGGGACGCCGCCTGCGCCTCACCAACCTCGACAAGGTGCTCTACCCCGACGTGGGGTTCACCAAAGGTCAGGTGATCGACTTCTACACGCGGGCGGCACCCTGGCTGCTGGGACACCTGCGCGGCCGTGCGCTCACGCTCAAGCGCTACCCCAACGGCGTCGAGAGCGGCCACTTCTACGAGAAGCAGAAGCCGTCGCACGCCCCCGACTGGGTGCGCTCGGAGGCCATCCAGGCGGGTGACCGGACCATCGACTTCGTGCTCTGTGACGACCTGGCGACCCTCGTATGGCTGGCCAACCTGGCCGATCTCGAGCTGCATCCCTCCCTCGCGCTGGCGCACGACCCCGGTGCGCCTACGGTGCTGGCCTTCGACCTCGACCCCGGGCCTCCGGCGGGAATCGCCGAGTGCTGCGAGGTGGCCCTTCTCCTGCGCGAGCTGCTCGCCCAGCTGGGGCTCGACAGCTTCGTGAAGACCTCGGGCTCGAAGGGCATGCAGCTCTACGTCCCGCTCAACACGGAGGTCACCTACGACGACACCAAGCCGTTCGCGCATGGAGTCGCGCGCCTGCTGGAGTCGCGGCACAAGGACCTGATCGTCTCGGTCATGAAGAAGAGCCTGCGCTCGGGCAAGGTCTTCATCGACTGGAGCCAGAACGACCGCCACAAGACCACGGTGGGCCCCTACTCACTGCGCGCACGCGAGCGGCCCACGGTCTCCACCCCCCTGTCCTGGGACGAGCTGGATGATCCATCCGGGCTGTCCTTCGATTTCGCTCAGGTGCTGGAGCGCCTGGAAGAGCACGGGGACCTGTTCGCCGGAGTGCTCGAGATCGAGCAGGAGCTCCCTGCCCTCGAGTCTCGCCGCGGAGGACCCTGAGCGCCACGCCGGGAACCGAGGTTTACAAACGTGTGTTCGGTGGTATGCTCCTATTGAGCTTAGTTCTAATAACCTTAGTTCGCTTGTACACCTCGAAGACACCTCGAAGACACCTCGAAATGAAAGAGAGCACACAAATGGCCACTCAGACACCCACCCAAAGGCGCGCAACCGCCCGCAAGGCTGCCGCCACCCGCAAGCGCAACGAGCGCAGCGCCACCGGCCAGAAGGCCGCCGCGACGCGCAAGCGCAACACGACTCCCACCCAGCGCAGCGCCACCGGCAAGAAGGCCGCCGCGACGCGCCGCAGCAACGAGGCCGCCCGCAGCGCCCGCAGCACCAGGTCGTCCGCGAAGGCCACCGCACGCGGCGCCGCCCGCACCGTCGGAACCGGTGCCGAGGCCGGTGCGTTCACGCTCGAGTACGTCGGCAAGCAGGCCGAGCGCGCCGTGCTGATCCCGGTTGGCGCCACGCTGATCGCCCGCGACAATGTCGTCGAGGCCGTCAAGCCCTACACGAAGCGGGCAACCGCCGAGCGCGAGCTCAAGAAGCTCCAGCGCGAAGTGAAGGTCGACGTGAACAAGTTCGAGCGCCGGGGCAACACCGCCCGCAAGCGCGTGCAGCGCGATGTCAAGCGCACCCGCACGCGCGTCGAGCGTGAGCTGCGTCAGCGCCGCAATCAGGCCACGCGCCTGGTCAAGCGCAACCGCCGTGAGGCCGAGCGTCAGGTCACGGCCGTGCGCCGCGACGTCGGCCGCCAGGTCGGCGAGGTGCAGGAGACCGTGTCCTCGGTCCTCTCGTAGCCCGCTCGAGAGATCGGGCACGGACGCCGCCCGATCTCTCGACGAACTTCCCCCCCGCTCGGCGGAGAGACCGGCGCCGGGGTAGCACTGCCGACCTCATACCCCCGTCGGCAGTAGCAGCATCTCTCCTCCCTCAGTAAGCGAAAGGGCCCCTCCGGGGGCCCTTTCGTGGTAGTTGGCCCGGGCTCTGCGACAATCAGGAGATGCCTACCGAGGAGCAGATCCGCGAGGCGCTCACGAGTGTCATCGACCCTGAGCTGCGCAAGAACATCGTCGAGCTGGGGATGGTGCGCCGAATCGCTCGCCACGAGGACGGACGCGTGGACGTGACGGTCTCCCTGACCACGGCCGGCTGTCCGATCCGCTCGCATTTCCAGCAGGCTGTCGCCGACAACGTGATGGCGCTCGGCGGGGTGACCGGCGTGGGGGTCGACTTCGACGTGCTCGACGATGCCGAGAAGAAGACGCTGCAGCAACGTCTGGGCCGTGGCTCGCTCCCTCAGGGCGCGCTGGCGCGTGTCAAGAACGTGATCTGCGTGGGTTCGGGCAAGGGGGGGGTCGGCAAGTCCACCGTGACCGCCAACCTCGCCGCGGCGCTGCAGATGGAGGGTATGCAGGCCGCGGTGATGGACGCCGACGTCTGGGGCTACTCGATCCCGCGCATGCTGGGGGTGCAGGGCCGCCCCGACATCTCCGCGGACCGCAAGATCCTGCCCCTGGAGGCCGCGGCGGGGGTCAAGGTGATCTCGATCCAGTTCTTCCTCGACCGCGAGGACCAGGCAATCACCTGGCGCGGGCCCATGCTGCACAAGGCGATACGCCAATTCCTCGAGGACGTCGAATGGGGTGAGCTCGACTACCTGCTGATCGACTTGCCGCCCGGTACCGGCGACGTCTCGATGACCCTGGCCCAGCTCTTGCCACAGGCCCGGTTCGTGATCGTCACCACGCCGCAGCCCGCCGCCCAGAAGGTCGCCAAGCGCGCCGCGGAGACCGCCCTGCGCTACGACCTCGAGATCTCCGGAGTCGTCGAGAACATGTCTCCGTTCTCGGGTGCGGACGGGCAGCGGATCGCTATCTTCGGCGAGGGAGGAGGCCAGGCCCTGGCCGACGAGCTCGAGGTGCCGCTGCTCGGAAAGGTCCCGCTGGAGGAGGATCTGAGGGTGTCAGCCGACGAGGGCACGCCCTTGGTCGCCGAGGATCCGGACTCCCCGGCGGCTCAGGCCCTGCGCCACGCCGCACGCGGCCTGATTGCGGCCACTCCGCAGGTACCGGCCGTGCTCCAGGAACCCTCCGGGGCGCCCCTTCCGGGTGTGCCGGAGGTCACCGGCACCGCGCTGCCGATGGCGCGTTAGGGTTCAGCAATGCGGAACCGAAGCGGGGGCGCGCTCGTCCTGGGCGCGATAATGGCGGCGACCGCCCTCGTGCCGGCCGGTGCGCGGGCGGCGGAACGACTGTACGGCGTGACCGACAGGGGCCGGCTCGTCACCCTCCATTCAGATTCCCCAGCGGTGTTCCGCTCCAAGAAGGCCATCACCGGGCTGCTGGGCAATGAAGCGATCACGGCGATCGACGTTCGTCCCGCCGACGGGCGGCTCTATGGCCTGAGCACCAACAGCCGGCTCTACACCCTCGCCCCCCGTAGCGGGCGGGCCACGCGGGTGGGAGGACCGTTCAGCCCCCGCCTGGGGGTGGGGGACATCGGATTTGACTTCAACCCCGCTGCGGACAAGCTCCGCGTGGTTACGGCAAACGGAGGCAATTTCAGGGTCAGCCCCGTCACCGGCCGGCTGGTCGACGGCGACGCGGATCTCAGCGGCGTGCAGGGTGATCGCGACCTCCGCTACGAAGCCAACGACCCTGCGCGCTCGTCGCGGCCCCGCGTAGCCGCCTCCGCCTACAGCGCCAACTCAGCGGGGGCCGCGCGTACCAAGCTGTTCGGGATCGATACCTCGCGCGACACCCTCGTGCTGCAGGACCCGCCCAACGAGGGAGTGCTCAACACGGTCGGCAAGCTGCGCATCGACGCGGGCGGCCCGGTGGGCTTTGACATTGCCGAGGACGGTCGAGCGTTCGCTTCCTTCGCATTGCGCGGCAAGGGCCCGACCGGCCTGTTCCGGATCAACCTGTCACGGGGCCGCGCCACGCCGGCGGCGACCTTCAACGCGGTGGGCGTGTTCGCCCGGGGCCCCAAGGACGGCATCCGCGCCATCGCGGCCGCCGGGCGCGTGGCAGACGACAAGCTGGGGCCGCGGGTCGGCAACCGCAAGCTCAACGACCCTCGCGTGAGCCAACTGCTCAGCCGCCGGGTGCTGCGGCTCGAAGTGCGCTGCAGCGAGGCGTGCGGGGTGGAGGCGCAGCTCGTACTCGGACGCCGCGTGGTCGGTGGTGACAGCGGCGCGGTGCTCGCCGGCGGAGGACGTACCGTCCTGCGGCTCGGCCTGAGCAGCAAGGGCCGGCGGATCGTGGGCCGCGTGCGGCCCCGGCGCCTCGACGTAGCCATAGCGGCTACGGATGCCGCAGGGAACACGGTCAAGACCGACAGTTTTCAGCGCTAGCCTGCCGCCGGCTTCAGCGCCGGCCTGCCGCTGCCGGCGGCTATCCGGCGTTCTGGAAGTACTTAGCGTTCACCTCGGTGAACTTGGCCCACTCGTCCGGCAGCTGGTCCTCGGCGAAGCAGGCGTCGACCGGGCAGGCTTCGACGCAGGCGTCACAGTCGATGCACTCCTCAGGGTCGATGAACAGCTGCTCGACCGCGTCGTAGCCCGGCTCGTCGGGAGTGGGATGGATGCAGTCAACCGGGCAGACCTCGACGCATGAATTGTCCTTTTGGCCGATGCAGGGCTCTGCGATGACGTAAGCCATGGGTTCAGTTCCTCGCCTTGTTCGTGTCCGGTGGACCGGCCCGCCGCGAGCCAGGTCGAGCGCGGCATTCTACACTCGCGGGGCGATGATCCTGCTCACCGGAGCCACCGGTACGGTGGGCCGAGCGCTCTTGCGGCGCCTGACGGCGTCCGGCGCCCCGGTGCGATGCCTGGTCCGTGATCCCCGGCGCCTGGGAGCAGACCGGGTGCGGGTCCAGATCGTCCTGGGCGATCTGGCCGACCCAGGCTCGTTTCGAAACGCGCTGCGCGGAGTAGACACGGTCGTGCACCTGGCCGCATCGATTCGCGATCAGCCGCGAGGATCGCTCGAGGAGCTGAACGCCGTGGCCACCCTGCGCCTCACCCGAGCCGCCGAGCGTTCTGGGGCGCAGCGGTTCGTGTTCTTCTCGGCGATCGGCGCGAGCCTTCAGTCGCCTACGCGCTTCTTTCGCACGAAGGCGCTGGCCCGCCGGGCAGTGGAGAGCTCGGACCTCGATACCACGGTGTTCTCTCCGTCGATCGTCTACACCCCCGGCGATCCCTGGCTGACCCTGCTGCAGCGCCTCTCCTACCTGCCGGCGATGCCGATGGCCGGCTCGGGCAAGGCCCTCTCACAGCCGATTTGGGCCGACGACGCCGCCGACTGCGTGGTGGCCGCCCTGGAGCGCAAGGCCGGCAGCGAGCCTCGGCGCCGCTTCGATCTCGCCGGGCCCGAGGCGCTGTCCTACGACGACATGGTGCGGCTGGCGCTGCATCCGCTCGGGCGTGAGCGCCCGCTCGTGCACCTCCCCCGCCCGGTGGTCAGGCGGGCCCTGCGGGCGCTCGAGCGTCTTACCGGGCCCGCCGCCTTCGTCACCTGGGAGGAGGCCGATCTGCTCCAGGAGGCGATGATCAGCGCCCGCGGGACCACCGACGCCGAGAGCCTTGGCGTCACCCCGATGCGGATGAGTGCGGTGCTGGGAGCGCCTGAGAGCCGCTGACGTAGGCCACCATCCGGTTGGTCAGGCTGGTGAGGGTGGCGCGCTCGCCTCCCTGGCTGTGCACCGGCTGCTCGAGGGCACGCCGAACTCGCTTCGCCACGCTCGGGGCTGAGCGCTCGATGACCGAGCAGGCCATGGCCGCGGCCTCGCGGACCAGCACGGGGTCCACGCTCCAGAACATCTCGAAGTCGCGCTCGCTGTCGTTCACGGCAACCTGCCCCGGGCGCTCCCAGCCGCTCAGGCATGCCGTGAGCGACGGGGCCTCGCATATCAGCGACCATTCGCGCCCGATCGAGTCGGAGGTCGCGATCGGGACTTCCACGGGGGCGCCCGGGGGCTCGCGAAGCTCGCCGAAGTCGGCGAGCACCACCGCGAGACGCGCCGGCCCGGCGAGGTCGCGCCAGCGTGCCTCCGCGGCGCGGTAGAAGCGCTCGCGCTGAAAGCTCGCGAACAGCATCGCCTTCTCGGCGCCCGCCCCGCACTCGTCCTCGATCGCGTGGCTCACCGCCAGCAGCGTGCGCTTGGGCAGCACGTAAGGCGTCAGCTCGGGCCGGCGCCGGCGCAGCCTCGCAAAGATCGAGTTGTCCGCTACGGCGCCGGTGGCCAACGAGGCGGCGAGTTTGGCCCTCTCGATCGCGGCCTTCAGCTCCAGGCCGGACTCGCGGTCACGCACGACCTGGCGGATCAGATCCACGTCGAGCACTGAGTAGCGCCGGTGCCCGCTTGGCAGCCGCTCGGGGGCGGGAAAGCCATGCCGGTGCTCCCACATGCGCAGGGTGGGAGCCCCGACGCCCGTTTGCGCCGACACCTCGCGCATGGTCAGATCGGACGTGCTCACGCTGCCCAGGACAGCTCCATGCGGGCCTTTTCGAGCCCCAGGCGCACCCGGCTCTTGGCCGTGCCGAGCGGGACCTTCGCGGCGGTCGCGATCTCGCGGGCGCTCAGCCCCGTGCCGAATGCGAGCAGCACGGCCTCGCGCTGGTCGCCCGGCAGCTCGTCGAGGGCCCGCAGCACCCTGCGCCCGCTGTCCTTGCGGAGCACAGGCTCGGCAGCGTCCTCGGCGACACCTCGCTCGAGGCACACTTGCCGCGCGGAGCGCTCAGTCGCGGCGTCTCGAGCCGCCCGTGTGCGCCAGCGGTCGAGAGCACGGCTGCGAGCCATCATCGTGAGATAGCTCGACAGAGAGCCGCGAGCCGGGTCGAAGCCGTCCGGCTTGCGCCACAGGTGCATGAACACATCCTGCACGACGTCCTCGGCCGACGCGGGGTCGCGGAGCACACGGTTGGCCGCGAGGAGCATCGCGGGGGCGTGCTCACGGTAGGCACGGCTGAACGTCTGGGGGTCCCTGAGTGTGGAGTTCACCAATTCCTCGATCCTGCGTTCGGAAATAACTAAACACAGCATAGAGCTAATTCGGGAGAAGGTTCAACGACCCGCGGGAAGCGGCCTGCGCGCCCCGGAAACGACGAAGGGCCCGGCGTCAGCCGGGCCCTTCGTGACGATGCCGTTCCTGGCGACCAGGAACCAGCGACTGCAGCGCGAGACGCTGCTTACATCATCCCGTCCATGCCGCCGGGCATGCCACCAGGCATCCCGCCGCCGTCCTTGTCCTCGATCTCGGCCACGATGCACTCCGTGGTGAGGATGTTCTTGCCGATCGACGCCGCGTTCTGCAGCGCGGACCGGGTGACCATGGCGGGGTCGATCACGCCGGCCGCGACGAGATCGACGATCTCGCCCGAGTCGGCGTTGAGGCCATGGCCCTTCTTGGACTTGCGCACGTCGTTGACCACGACCGAGCCTTCGAGCCCGGCGTTGTGGGCGAGCTGGCGCACCGGCTCCTCGAGAGCGCGGACCACGATCATGGCGCCCGTCCGCTCGTCGCCCTCATAGCCATCGAGCTTGACGGAGTCCGTGGCGCGCAGCAGTGCGACACCGCCGCCCGGCACGATGCCCTCCTCGAGAGCGGCGCGGGTGGCCTGCAGCGCGTCCTCGACGCGGTGCTTCTTCTCCTTCATCTCCGTCTCGGTGGCCGCTCCGACCTTGACCACGGCCACACCGCCGGCCAGCTTGGCCAGCCGCTCCTGCAGCTTCTCGCGGTCGAAGTCCGAGTCGGTCGACTCGATCTCGTTCTTGATCTGGTTGATGCGGCCCTTGATGGCCTCGCTGTCACCCGCGCCGTCGACGATGGTCGACGTGTCCTTGGTGACGACCACGCGGCGGGCACGACCGAGCTGCGAGAGCTGGGTGTTCTCCAGCTTCAGGCCCATCTCCTCGGTGATCACCTCGCCGCCGGTGAGGATCGCGATGTCCTCGAGCATCCGCTTGCGGCGGTCGCCGAACCCGGGGGCCTTGACCGCCACACCGGTGAAGGTGCCGCGGAGCTTGTTGACCACGAGCGTGGCGAGCGCCTCGCCCTCCACGTCCTCGGACACGATCAGGATCGGCTTGCCGGCCTGGATGACCTGCTCCAGCACGGGCAGCACGTCGCGTACGGAGCCGATCTTCTGGTTGGCGATGAGGATGTACGGATCCTCGAGGGTCGCCTCCATGCGGTCCTGGTCGGTGACCATGTAGGGCGAGATGTAGCCCTTGTCGAACTGCATCCCCTCGGTGAACTCGAGGTCCATCCCGAAGGTCTGGCCCTCCTCGACGTTCACGACGCCGTCCTTGCCGACCTTGTCGATGGCATCGGCGATCACGTCGCCGATGTCGTCGTCACCGGCCGAGATGGCGGCCACACGGGCGATCTGCTCCTTGCCCGAGATGTCGGTGGCCTGCTTGCCGATGTTCTCGACAACCTGGTCGACGGCCTTCTCGATGCCGCGCTTGAGGCCGAGCGGGTTGGCCCCGGCCGCCACGTTCTGCAGTCCCGAGCGCACGATCTGCTGGGCCAGCACGGTGGCGGTGGTGGTGCCGTCGCCGGCCACGTCGTTGGTCGCGGTTGCGACCTCGCGGACCAGCTGGGCGCCCTGGTTCTTGAAGACGTCCTCGACCTCGATCTCACGAGCGATCGTGACGCCGTCGTTGGTGATCGTGGGTGCGCCGAACTTCTTGTCGAGCACCACGTAGCGGCCCTTCGGGCCGAGCGTGACCTTGACTGCATTGGCCACTGCGTCTACGCCCTCTTGAAGCGCGGTGCGCGCCTCCTGAGCGTACTTGAGCTCTTTGTGAGCCATGTTTTTCTTCCTCCGTTACTGAAGTTGACCGATCGGAACAATGCGGTGCTCGCCGGAGAGCCTTGCGGTTTGGTGCTCGCCGAAACGACGTTTCGGCTGCGCTCCTCCCCTGACGTTCCGGCTGTGCTCCTCCGCTAACCGGCGACCTTGGCCAGGACGTCGGACTCGCGCAGGACCAGCAGGTCCTCGCCGTCGACGCTGATCTCGGTGCCGCCGTACTTGGAGTAGAGGACCTCGTCGCCCTCGGTCACGTCGACCGGGATGCGCTTCTCCCCGTCGTCGTCGAAACGGCCCTCTCCGACCGCCAGCACCTTGCCGCGCTGGGGCTTCTCCTTGGCGGTGTCGGGGAGCACGATGCCGCTGGCGGTCGTCTCCTCTTCTTCTATGGCCTGGACGATCAAACGATCGCCGAGAGGCTTGAGCTTCATACGAAACCTCCGTCTATGACTGACGTCTTCGGGTGCGCTTGGCACTCTAGCAAGGTGAGTGCCAAGGCTCGGGACCGAGCCCTAGGGCCGCAAAGGTGGCGCCTTAGCCCAAGAGGACATAGCGATGGGAGTCATGCAGGCGCCCCGCCGGACCAGGCCGGCGGGGAGAAGTTGACGGGTCTGATCAGTTCTGGCTGGGCGCCTGGGGGCGCAGCCGCTCGGAGATCTCCGTCGGGCGATCGGAGATCTTGGAGAAGCGCACGACCGTGACGGTGTCGTCCTCGGACACCTTGCGGCCGTAGATCTGCTCCAGGAAGTTCACGGTCTCGTCGAGGCGCCGGAACTCGGGATTGTCGTGCTCGATGTCCCGCGGCGACAGCTCCTTGACGGGCTTGACCTCCACGCCGTCGATCACCGCCTCGAAGATCCGCTCGCGGGGCGAATGCTGGAAGCCAACCGTGACCAGCACCACCTCGCCCTGGCGGTACTTGGCGTGCTTGTCGCCCAAGCGGATCGTGGCCGTCTTGCGGCCCCGCTTGAGCTGGTCGATGAAGACGGGTGAGTAGAAGTTGAGGGCGAACACGAGCGCTGATACTACGGGCCGTCCCGTTCGAGCGCCTTCGCGGCCATCTCGCGCTCACCCCTGTAGGAGAGCAGCCGTGGCGCCGCGTCCAGGGCCACCCAGGCCGCGTCCTCCACCTCGTCGTCGTGGTCGGCGACGCTGCCCGACAGGTAGTCGAACAGGAAGAAGGCGACCTCCTTGAGCACGCGCTCTCCCGACAGCGTGTACCAGTAGCGGACCTCGCCGAGGCGCCCGACCGGCTCGGCCGTCAGGCCGGTCTCTTCGCGCACCTCGCGGGTGGCCGCTTGCTCCAGCGTTTCCCCGTCCTCGGGATGGCCCTTGGGAAGGGCGATCACGCCGCCGCGCGGTCTGACCACGGCCACCTCGGCCTGACCGCCGGCCCTGCGGACCACCACACCGCCCGCCGAGAGCTCGCGCTTCAAGCCTCGCCCTCCACCAGTGGGACGAAACGCACCGCGGCGATCTGTTCGACCTCCCCCTCCCGGATCCGCACCAACCGCTCGTCGCCCTCGCGCTCCACGGGGCAGACCAGGGCCCCGCCGGGTACGAGCTGTTCGCCAAGCGCCCGCGGCGGGCCCTTCCCGGCGGAGGCGGTGACCACGATGGCGTCGAAGGGCGATCGGTCGGCCACGCCTTCTGTGCCGTCGCCGGTGCGGATCTCGACGTTGCGATAGCCCAGTCCGGCGATGATCTTCTGCGCTCGCTCGGCCAGCGCGGGAATGCGCTCGATACTCACCACGTGCGAGCAGCAGCGGCTGAGCACCGCCGCGCCGTAGCCCGACCCCGTGCCCACCTCGAGCACGCGCTCAGGCCCCTGCAGATCCAGCAGCGCGGTCATGCGCGCCACGATCCACGGCTGGGAGATCGTCTGGCCTTCGGCGATCGCGAGCGCGCAGTCGGTGTAGGCCCTGTCGGCCTGGGCTTCGGGCACGAACCGCTCCCGGGGCACCAAAGCCATCGCAGTCAGCACGCGCTGGTCCTCGACCCCGCGCCCGCGCAGCTGCCGCTCGACCATGCGCCTGCGCCGCCAACCGTGGGGCTCAGTTGATGAAGTCCCGGAGTCTCTCGGGCTCATGCACCGTCACCTTTCCCCGTCTGAGCGCCACCACACCCTCTCGCTGCAGGCTGGCCAGAAAGCGGCTCGCGCTCTCGCGGGATGTGCCGGCCAGCTGAGCGATCTCGGCCTGCGTGGCCTCGACCAGAACGTCGGTGTGCCCGGCGCCCTCGTCCTGGCGAGCCATCACCTGGAGCAGGAGCGCGCCGGCCACCCGGCCCGGGACCGTCTGGAAGGACTGAGCCAGTAGGCGGTCGTTGAGGCGGCGCACCCGCTCAGCCAGCGCCGCGAGCATCTTGAGCGCGATGTCGGGGTCCGAGCGAAGCACCCGCTGCATGTCTGTGCCGAGGATGGCCACCAGCGCCGTGGACTCCAGCGCCTCCGCCGTCGCGGAGCGAACCTCGTCACCGAACGCGGCCAGCTCGCCGAACATGGAGCCTGGGCGCAACTCGGCCAGAGCCAGGGTGCGACCGCCTGGGTGCTCACGCCGGATGCTCACCGAGCCGCTGCGAACCACGTACAGCGCCACGCCGCGGTCGCCCTCCCGGAAGATCACCTCACCGCGATCGAAGCTCCGCGGTACCGCGAGCTGCGCCACCTGCTCGAGCTCCCGCCCCTCGAGCGCCGAGAACACCTCGAGGCTCGAGAGCAGGGCGGCCGTGTCCTGCTCCGGCTGCACAGTCCGAGTCTAGGCGCGCCCGAGCTATCGGCGATGTCAGCCCAGCGCGGCTTCGCGCCTGCGCCGCCTCGCCGTGCGTGCGGCGAACCAGAGCAGGGCGGCCAGAAGCGCGGGGGCGATGGCCACGCCGAGGATTCGCACGAGCAGCTCGACGGAATCCGAGAGTGAGTCCACGGCGTCTTCGAGCGCCCCGCCGACTCCGTTGCGGTCGCTGCCCGAGCCGTCCTCGTTGCCGGTGCGCTCCAGGGTGAGGGCCACGGTGGCGTAGTCGCTGCGCAGGCGCAGGTCGCGCAGCTGGCCGCGCAGGCCGTTGACCTCGGCGGCGACCAGGTCGAGGCGGCGGCGGATCGACTCTGCCTCGATATCGGTGTCGGCGCTCTCGAGCCGCGTGAGCAGGCTGCGCCGCTGGGCGCGGGCAGCCCGCAGGCGGTCGGCCGCCGAGACGAACTCGCGGGTGGTGTCCTCGCCCGCCTGGGTGCGGGCACGCACGTCGCCGAGCTCTGACAGGTCTCGCAGGGCGGGCTGCAGCCGCGACGCCGGGATGCGCAGCTCGAAGTCCCCCGCGGACGCGCCCTCCTCTCCGCTGGAGACCGACGAGCGCAACACGAAGCCGTTGTAGCGGTCGGTGACCGCGATGATGTCGTTGGCCACCTCCTCGACCCGGTCATCCGGGGCGGCGAGAGTCAGGGAGGCCGATCGCTCGATGCGCCGGTCTTGCTCGCCGGGGGCGAAGCTATCGCTGGAGTGGGGGACGGGCGCGAGCTTGGCCGCGGCCGTGGAGTCCTCCAACACTTCGGGCGAACCGCCGCCCTCGGCGAGGGAGGCCCCTTCGCCGAGGCGAGCGGGTGCGTTGGCAGCACCGCGATCAACGGCCGACAGCTCCGGCTCGCCACTGCTGCCCTGAAGCGAGATCACCACCGCCACGGCCGCGAGGATCGACGCGGCGCCGGCCAGGGCGAGCATCGGCGGGCGGCGCAGCTTCGGCCGTCCCGGGCGGGGAAGGCGCCGGCGGCCGAACCCCGCGCGCACGCGCTCGCCCAGGCCGGCGGCGAAGGCCGGGTCGGCCTGCGGGGTGCCGGCAGCCAGCTCCAGCACCAGCTCTTCGAGCTCGCGCTCCGGCTCCCCGGGGGCGGTTGCCGTGCCGCGCGCGAGCGCCGCGTCGATCACCTGGAGGTCAGACTCGATCTGGCGGTCATGCCCGGTCATTGCAGGCCTCCCTCAGCTTCGTGATGGTCCGGTGAAGTCGCGTGCCCACGTTGGACTCGGTGGTATCGAGCACCTGGGCGATCTCCGCGTTTGACAGCCCGCCCATGAACTTGAGCGCCACCATGTCGCGCTCCGGCCCGGGTAGATCGGCGAGCGCGTGCTGAACGACCTGACGTCGCAGCGCGCTTTCGGCGTGGTCGGCCACCGTGGGCGCCGTCACATCCTCAGGATCGGTGTACAGCCCCGCCCGGCGCTTGCGGCGGCGCAGCTCGTCCAGGGCCGCATTGCGGGCGATGCCGAAGATCCACCCCTCCGCCGTCCCCCGGGCGGGGCGGTAGCTGCGCCGCTTGCGGTAGGCGCGCTCGAAGGCCTGGGCGGTCACGTCCTCGGCGCCAGCGCGGTCGTGCACCAGCGAGGCCACGTAGGCGTAGACCTTCGGGAAGGTGCGCTCGTACAGAGCCGCGAAGGTGTCCGCGGTGGTGGTGTCGCCGGCCAGTGGGAGCACGCGCTCTGCGATCGCCTCGTTCATGCATCCACTACGTACGGGCGGGCGATCCATCACATCGATGTCGCGGGCCGGCCGCCTTCCTGGCACTATGCATGCCGATGCGACGCCTCGTCTTCTTCGTCGTAGCTCTCTTCGCGCTCCTCGGGCCGGTGCTGGCCGGCGCGGCAAAGCCTGCGAACAAGTACCTGTGGGCCACGGTCAACCTATGTGACACCGCGGGCGCGCCGGACACCATCGGCATCCGGGCCAGCATGCCCGGCAACGGCACGCGGCAGCAGCTCTACATGCGCTTCGAGGCTCAGAGATTCGACGCGGCCAATCACCGGTACGTCCCCTCGGGGAGCAGCTCGCGCTGGATCCGCGTGGGTTCCGCGCGCTTCAAGTCCGCCCAGGCGGGCTTCTCCTTTCAGTTCGGCCTGCAACCGGGCACCGAGGCCACGTTTCGGGGGCTGGTGGACTTCGAGTGGCGCGCCCGCCGCAACGGCCGCCAGGTGGTGGTCCGGCAGGAGGCTCGGATCACGCGCGCCGGCATCGAGGGGGTCGGGGGCGGAGACCCGCCGAATACGTCGGCAGCCACCTGCGTCATCCGCTGACGCGCGCGGGCGCGAACAGCCTCGGATCGTTTGTGATCACCGCGTCCACGCCCAGCGCATCCAGCCGTTCGATCTCCCGGGCGTCGTCCACCGTCCAGACGTAGATCTGCCCACCGGCCTCATGCACGCGCGCCACCAGCAGCCGGCTCATGAGTAGGCGGTGCACCATCAGGGCCTCGCATTCGCCGCGCCGGATCGCCCGTGCGGCCTTGGCGGGCAGCCCGGAGCGGATCCAGAGCAGCGCGCCGTAGGCGGGCACCGCCAGCAGGAGGCTCTTCGTGTAGTCGCGACGGGCCCGCGGGATCGACCAGCCACGCCGCAGCCCGGGCGCCATCTGCCCGACCAGACCCAGGCTGGCCGGATAGGTGGAGGAGATCAGCGAGCGCGACTCAAGTCCGCGAGCGCGCAGGCCGTCGACCACCTCGCGCTCGTAGCCGGGCAGCTTGAGGTCCACGTCCAGCTCGATGCCGGCGTAGGCCTCGCCCGCGAAGTGGTCGAGCCCCTCGTCCAGAGTCAGGGGCGTTCTCCCGGCCGCGTCCTCGAAATCGTGGGCCAGGACCAGCCGGCGGCCGCCGTCAGCGGGCAGCACGTCGAACTCGATCATGTCCACGCCGGCTTCGAGGGCCGCTTGGAAGCTCTCGAGCGTGTTGCCGGGGGCCACGTGGTCTGCCCCCTTGTGCCCGACCCGGATCACGTCTGGCACCTCGGGCACCAGAACGTGGTGCGGTTGTCCTCGCCCTGCCCGCGGGCGCGCACGCGAGTGTCGCAGCGCGGGCAGGGCAGCCCGGCGCGGTCGTACACGGTGGGCTTCACGCGCAGGCCGCTATCCACGGACTGGCGCATCGCTTCGCAGGCGGCCCGCACCACCGCCAGCGCCTCCTCGTCTCGAACCTCCGCGGTGCGCCGCCATGGATCGAGGCCGGCGGCGAAGCAGGCCTCGGCCTTCCAGACGTTGCCGATACCGGCGACGGTGCGCTGGTCGAGCAGGGCGTCGCCTATGCCTCGGGTCGGATCGTCCTCACGCAGGCGTCGCAGAAAGTCGCGCTCGTCAAACTCGTCGGCCAGCACGTCGGGTCCGAGGGCGGCCAGCCGCTGGTCGAAGCGGGTGCGCGAGTCGGTCATCAGCTCGAGCACCGGGCCGTCGAACTGGACCACCTCGTGCCCCGCCGTGCGGATCACCAGCCAGGCGCGGCGCACTGACCGCCTCCAGCGCTGCCCCGGTGCGTAGACCCCCCACTTGCCGGTCATTCGCAGGTGCGAGTGCAGCGTCAGGCCGCTGTCGAAGCGGATGAACAGGTGCTTGCCGTGGGCGTCCACCGAGCGCACCGCCTGCCCGGCCAGGCGCTCGGGCCAGCGATCCATGCGGTGCCGCGGGTGGGGAGTCTCTACCGACCTGATTTCATGGCCGACCAGCGCCGCCCCCACGCGCGTGGCCGCGTAACGGATGGTGTCGCCCTCGGGCATGGCCCTGATCGTAGGCGCGAGGCCCGGCGGAGGGGGTCACTTGCTCCTACGCGCTCAAGGTGAGCTTGCGTGGGCCCTGACGGAAGCCGATCTCCACCAGGAGCGTCTCGAACTCCGAGCCCACCACCGGGTTGCCGTCAAAGCGTTCGAGGGCCAAGCGCTTGATCCGCCCGCGGCGCACCGCGTCGGCCACCGCCTCGAGCGCCTCGCGCAACCACTCGGCGGGCTCGCCCGAGGCCTCGCGGGGCCGGCGCAGAGCAACGATTGCCTTGCCGTTGCGCTCCAGGTAGAGCACGGGCTCCGCGTCGATGGTGACCACGTATGCTCCCGGTACGCGGCTGGGTCGCCGAGTGGCCTCGGCGTCGTCGCGCTTGGGCCAGGGCAGCGAGGCTCCGTACGGGTTGGCCGGGTCGGTGACCGCCAGCACGAGGGGCCCCGCGGGCTCGTCGGCGCGCAGGCCCCGCAGCCGCTCGATCGCCGCGGGCAGCGCGAACTGCGCTCCGCCGAGACCCTCGACGAAGTAGCCGCGACGGGCACTCCCGAGCGTCTCGAGGTTCGCCAGCTCGCCGTAGAGCGCGGCGAAGCCGCCGGCCACGCCCTCGCCGAGCACCGTCTCGCGGGTCACGATGCCGTAGCGCTCGAGCAGCACCTCCGACAGTGCGCGCATCCGCGCCCCGTGGGCGGGTGCGTCGGCGAACAGGGGCCCGGTGAGCGACCAGCGGCCCTGCACCTGGGGGGTCGCCGGACGCCGCCGGCGCGAAAAGCGCCGCCCGTGCTCGCGCTGCTCGCGCGCCAGGGAGAGTCGCGGCGCGCGCAGGGGAGCGAACGCGTCGTTGGTCACCTCGCCGGCCCAGACGAGATCCCAGAGCGCCTCCTGCAGCTCGATGGGGTCGGTCTCGGGGATATCCGCCAACAGATCGGTCCAGAACGAGGCGCCCCGCGTGAGCCGCTCACGGATGCGCTCGTGCACAGCCTCGGCGGGGGGATCCGCCTTGATGTTCGGCGGGCCGAGCCAGCGCGCGTCCTCGCGGAAGTACAGCGCCACCTTGCCCGAGCTGCGGCCCAGCGACCCGGCCCCGACCCCGACCCACACCAGCTCTCCCGAGGCGCAGAGCTGGTCGAGCCAGGAGGGAGAGTATGCGCCGGCCCTCCTCGGCAGTACGTCGCGCTCCCAGACCTCGGGGGCCAGGGCCAGGCCCTGCAACGGCACGAGCAGCTCGCGCAGACGGTCCACCCCGGCGCCTCCCGCGGCTGCGGCGTCCACGCCCTGCCACGCGGGCAGGAAGCGGGCCAGGGCGCGCTGCTCGGCCGGCTCGACCTCCCTGCGCAGCGTCGCCAGCGACGCGCGCCGCAGCCGGCGCAGGACCTCGGGGTCACACCACTCGCGATCGCTGCCTCCCGGGCGCAGCTCGCCGCGCACCAGATGGCCCGAGCGTTCGAGCTCCTTCAGCACCGGGCTTGGGTCGACCGCGTAGCGGTGTGCGAGCTGGCGGGTGGTGAAGGGGCCGTGGGTGCGCGCGTAACGGCGCACCAGCCGGGCGAAGGGATCCTCGATCTCCTCGAGGAAGGCGGCGGGCAGACCCCCGGGCGGGATGGCGCCGAAGGCGTCGCGGTAGGTGCCCGCGTCCTCGGCGGCGATGTGGCGCTCCTCGCCCCCGATGCGCATGACCACCGCCCGCCGCTCGCCGACGAGATCGCCGAGCATCCCCGTGGCCGGCACCGCTGCGAGGCAGCGCGCCTGCGCCTCCTCTGCGGTCAGGTCGCCGACCGCGCGCAGGACGTCGTGGAGCGAGTCCGCATTGGCGGCCTGGCTGCGTTCGCTGAGGCGCTGGAGGTCGTTCTCCACCTCCTCCAGGGCGTCAGCGTCGATCAGGTCGCGCAGCTCCTCCTGGCCGAGCAGCTCGCGGAGCAGGTCGCGGTCGAGCGACAGCGCCGCCGCGCGCCGCTCGGCGTTGGGCGCGTCGCCCTCGTACATGTAGGTCGCCACGTAGTCGAAGAGCAGCGACGAGGCGAACGGCGACGCGCGTTGAGTCTCGACCTCCACCAGCGACAGCTCGCGCGTGTGCAGCCCGCGCAGGAGCTCCTCCAGGCCCGGAAGATCGAGCACGTCACGCAGGCACTCGCGGTAGGTCTCGAGCACGATCGGGAACTGCCCGTAGCGCTTGGCTACCTCGAGCAAGGACTGCGCCTTCAGGCGCTGCTGCCACAGCGGCGTGCGCTTGCCCGGATACGCGCGCGGGAGCAGCAGGGCGCGGGCGGCGTTCTCGCGGAAGCGCGCCGCGTAGAGCGCGGAGGACGACAGCTCGGCCACCACCATGTCCTCCACGGCGTCGGGCTCGATCAGCACGAGCTCGGCGCCGGGCGGCTCATCGGCGTCAGGCAGGTGGACGATGATCCCGTCGTCGGACCAGATGGCGTCGGACTCGAGCCCGAACTCGTCGCGGATGCGCGCGCTCAGCGCCAGCCCCCAGGCCGCGTGCACCCGGCCGCCGAAGGGCGACAGCACGCAAAGTCGCCAGTCGCCGATCTCGTCGCGGAAGCGCTCGATCACGATCGTCCGGTCCGAAGGCACCACACGGGTGGCCTCGCGCTGGTCGCGCAGGTAGGTGAGGAGGTTGCCTGCCGCCCGCTCGTCGAGGTCGTAGTCGGCGGTCAGCTCGGCCGGCGTGCGGTCGATCTGCGTGCGCGAGAACTCGCCGATGGCGCGGCCCAGCTCCTTTGGCCGGCCGATCCCGTCGCCCCGCCAGAACGGAACGGCGCCGGGGGCGCCGGGCGCCGGGCTCACGATCACGCGGTCGCGCGTGATCTCCTCGATCCGCCAGCTCGACGCCCCCAGCAGGAACGTCTGTCCCGCCCGCGCCTCGTAGACCATCTCCTCGTCCAGCTCTCCCACCCGCCGGCCGTCGGGCAGGTGCACGCCGTAGAGGCCGCGGTCGGGGATCGTGCCGGCGTTGGTCACCGCCAGCTGCAGCGCTCCCTTGCGCGCGCGGATCGTGTCCTGCACCCGATCCCAGACGATCCGCGGGCGCAGCTCGGCGAACTCCTCGGACGGGTAACGGCCGTCGAGCATGTCGAGTACCTGGTCGAGCAGCTCGCGGGAGAGCTCGGCGTAGGGGTAGGCGCGGCGAACCAGGTCGTGGAGCTCGGGCACGCGCCAGTCCTCGCCCGTGGCCACCATCGCCACGATCTGCTGGGCCAGAACGTCGAGCGGGTTGCGTGGCACCACGGTCGCTTCGATGTCGCCGTCGCGCATGCGCCGCGCCACCACGGCGCACTCGAGCAGGTCGGCGCGGAACTTGGGAAAGATGCGGCCCTTCGAGACATCGCCCACGTTGTGGCCGGCGCGGCCGATCCGCTGCAGGCCCGCTGTCACCGACTTCGGCGACTCGACCTGAAGCACGAGGTCGACGGCGCCCATGTCGATGCCCAGCTCGAGCGAGGACGTGGCGACAAGACAGGGCAGCTCGCCCGACTTGAGCAGGTCCTCGACCACCAATCGTTCCTCGCGCGCGAGGGATCCGTGGTGGGCTCTGGCAATGACCACATCGGTGCGGTGCTCGCCGGATCGTGGATCCGGCTGCGCTCCTCCCGCAGCCGGCCTTCCCTCCTCGCCGGCCAGCTCGTTCAGGCGCATGGCCAGCCGCTCGGCCGCACGGCGGGCGTTGACGAAGATGATCGTCGAGCGGTGCTCGCGTACCAGCGCGAGCAGCTCGGGGTAGATCGCGGGCCAGATCGAGCGCCTGGTGGCCGCGTCGGAGTCTCCGGCGCCCATGCCGACCAGATCGCCGCCGCCTGCCGCCGTGCCCATCCCGCCCACGGCCGGATCGGTCACGTCGTGGTGACCGGGCTCGCGCATGTCCTCGACCGGCACGCGAATCTGCAGGTCGAGCGGTTTGCGCACACCGGTGTCGACCACGCGGCAGTCGCGGCCCGCGCCCACGAGGAAGCGCCCGACCTCCTCGAGCGGGCGCTGCGTGGCCGACAGGCCTATCCGCTGCACCTCGTGCTCCGAGGTGTGCTGCAGGCGCTCGAGGGTGAGTGCAAGGTGGGCGCCGCGCTTGGTGCGGGCCACCGCGTGGATCTCGTCGATGATCGCCCATTCGACGCCCTCGAGCATCTCGCGTGCCCGCGAGGTGAGCATCAGGTACAGCGACTCGGGCGTGGTTATCAGCACGTCCGGGGGCGTGCGCAGCATCGCCTGACGCTCCCTCTGTGGCGTGTCCCCCGTGCGGATCGCCACGGAGATGTCGCCGCCGATTCCCTTCAGGGGAGCGCGCAGGTTCTTCTCGACGTCGTACGAGAGCGCCTTCAGCGGCGAGACGTAGACCAGCCGGATGCGTTTCTCGCCCTCCGGCGTGGGGTTGGCCGCCAGCCGGTCGAGCCCCCACAGGAACGCGGCCAGCGTCTTGCCCGAGCCCGTGGGCGCGGACACGAGCACGTTCTCACCACCCGCGATAGCGGGCCAGGCCTGGGTTTGCGCCGCGGTGGGCTCGGCGAAGGAGCGCCTGAACCAGTCGCGGACCTGGGGGGTGAACGATGAAAGCGGATCGGCTGCCACGCGGCTCTTGAGCGTAACGGTAGGCGGCCGAGCGCCTAGCCTGATGGGCGTGAGAGCGGCTGGAGTCCTGCTGACAATTGTCGTGGGCGCGCTTGCCGCCTGTGGTGGTGACGATGAGCCCAGCGCCCGGAGCAACGCTGCCCACCCGCCGCCGCCCAAGCCTGCGGCGCCCGCGCGCCCTCGGCCTCCGCTACGCGCCGCATCCTGCCCGCCCGGACTCGCCAACTGTGTGACGGCCGGCGGGCGGATCGTGTTCGTCGAGCGGGCGGATCCCGACGGCGACGGAGACGCGCACTTCGTGCTGGCGAGCCGCAGCGGTGTGACCGCGCCCGGGATCACGGTGGTCGACGTGCGCCGCGATCTGCGGCCCCAGCCGCTGCCGGGTCCCGGCGACCGCCTGAGCGCCGCCGGGCCCGTCTTCACCGGCTCCTACGGCCAGAGCCAGATCGAGGCGACGGAGGTGCTCGTGCAGAGGCACTGACGCGTATCTGCGCACGGCACACCGAGCCCCGGCGGCAGTGGGTCGCCGGACGTGGGAGCCCCGCCTCCAGCCACTACGTACGACTACGAGGAGCGGCGCCCGCAGGCGCCGCTCCTCGCGTCCACTTTTCCTCCCCCCGGGGGAGGAGCCGGCCTCCTACCTACTGCTCGTCCTCGAATCCGGGCGAGGGCGTGATCGCGATCTCCTGGTCAGGCGCCGAGCCCGGCCCCGCGTGCTGGCGGTGCACGAACAGCGTCTCGGGCGTGGTCACCACGTTTCGCCGGTTGCGCCGGGAGCGGTTCGTCCGACTCGCCGAGAAGTAAATCCCGGTCGGCTCGGCCGCGCAGTCGGGCAGCGTGGCGAAGCGCTCGACCACGGCAGCCGGCTGCCGGTCGGCCCCGGGGTTCTCCCCGTCGTCGGAGCTCGGCTCGGCGATCCAGATGTCGTTGCCGCGCGTCAACGTGCCGCCTATGTCCTCGGCGATCGCCAGGTTGCCTTGGCGATCGAGGGCCAGGTTGTCCGGAGAGTCGAAGGCGGGGGTATCGAATCCCGTTTCGTTGCCCGGAGGTACGTTGCCGGCTTCGGCGCCCACGTACTGGTAGGCGAACGGCCGGGTCGCGCTCGACAGATCGACCGCGATCACCTCGTCGGTCCCCGTGATGGCGACGTACAGCGTGTTGGCGTCGTTGTTGGTGTCACGACCGGTGCTCGCGCCGGTCTCGACGTCCTCGGGGCGGAAGTAGCCGTTGCCCTCGAGACGGGTGGCCTCCGTGTCGGCGTTGATGCGTGCCGCGCGCGGGCTGAGCGTCACCCACTCGCCCACGCCGAGCTCGCCGTCGTCGCTGCGCAGTACCTGCAGCCGGCCGGCGGAGAGATCGCCGCGGCGGGTGGGAACGAAGCGGAAGATCCCGCCCCCATCGCGCTCGGAGATGCCGTAGAGGTTGCCTCGCGAGTCGAAGCGCATGCCCTCGTGGGACTTCGAGCCGAGCGCGGGACGCGCGGCGATACCGTCGCCACCGGCCCTGCTCGTGTCGAGCCTCGTCGGGTCGCTGGGGTCCAGGTAGAGCTCATAGACCAGCCCCGCCTCGGCGTTCGGGACCTGCGGGTCGCGGACGGCCGCTGCCGTGGTCTCCTCGGCGGCGAGGATCGTGCCCCACGGAGTCCAGACGATCCCGTCGAAGCGCTCCCAATCCCTGCGCTGAGCGACGACTCTGGTCTGGTTGGTGGTGAGGTCGGTCACCGACACCTGTGAGCCTTTGGTCGCGAACGCGGCGTCGCTGGTGGCCGCCCCTACCTCGTGGGTGCGGTACAGGTAGCGCCCGACCTGGCGGCCGGTCTCGTTCTGGGTGTTCATGTCCCAGAGGTCCTTGGTCGCGCCCTCGGGCTCCTGGGCGATCACCTGCTGCTCGTAGCCTTCTGGGATCTCGAACGGCGCGCTCGAGGAGAACGTGGTAGAGCACGCGGCAGAACGGTCGAACGGCTCGAACGCCACGAACGGCGTGTAATCGGCGAGGGTGTCGGCGGACTGGTCTGCCAGCGCAGCGGAGGCGCTCAGCGCGCCAACCGCGCCGACGGCACACGTTGCCAAGAGGGCCTTGGAGGGTCTCATCACTCGGGTCTCCTTCAGGGGGGACAAGGAAGGACGAACCCAACGCGATGCCGGTCACCCCATCGTTACCCGGCTGTTGCGCAGCGGTCACTTTCTTGGGCCCGGAACTATGGTCGAAGAGTGCACAGACCCTTTCTCAACCCGTCGGCTATCGCCACGGCATGCCTGCTCGTCGCCGTGCTTGCCGGGTGTGGCTCAGGGGACCCCTCGCGAGACGAGGTCCGCCTCGGTGGGCAAGAGGCCGGCGCCGGAGCTATACCCCCGAAGGCCGCGCGTACCGTCGTGGCCGCCCTCGGTGACTCCATCACCGCCGGCTCGCCGCTCTGGGATCCCGACGAGCAGGTGCTGGCCCGGATCGGCCCCGCGGCCGACCGCACGAGCCAGTACGAGTACTGGACCGAGCGGCGCTTGCCCAGGGCGCAGTTTCGCAACTGTGGCGTCTACGGCGAGCGCACCGACGAGATCGCGGCGCGGCTGGATCGCTGTGCCGAGGACGCCGACGTGCTGATCGTCCAGGGCGGGATCAACGACATCGCCCAGATGCGGCGCGTGACGAAGGCCGCGAAGAATTTGCGCGCCATGGTGGCGCGCGGTAAGGACCTGGGGCTGCGGGTGGCGCTGGTGGAAGTGCTGCCCTGGAACAACGGCGGCGCGGTGGCCGCGCCCCGGATCCGGCGCCTCAATCGGCTGATCGCGGCCATCGGAAGCGACGAGGACGTGCCGGTCTTTCCGTGGTACGGGCGGCTGGAGGATCCGGATGCGCCGGGTGAGATGAAGGCGGAGTGGACGATCGACGGTGATCATCCGTCCATCGAGGGCTACCGCCGCCTGGCGGACGTGGTCTCGCTGCCGTAGCCTCCTGAGATGGACCTCTTGCGCAGCCGACTCCCCGCCGCCCTAATCGCCGCCGTTCTCGCGCTCTCGGTGAGCGCCTGTGGCGACGACGATGGCAAGGGCGCCTCCGAGCAGATCGAGAAAGGCGTGAACAAGGGGGCCAAGAAGATCGAGAAGGAGGGGCGGGAGCTGGATGACGACGTAAAGGGTCGGGACGAGAAGAAGCAGAAGGACTAGGCGAGCCCCGCGAGCTCGCGGGCTCTCACGAAGACCGCGTCGGTCATCTCCTCGGTCAGCCGGCCCGTGAAGGTGTTCTGCTGGCTGGGGTGAAAGCAGCCGAGCAGGACACGGCCGCTCTCCTGCACGTGCTCCGCCGCGTGACCGAAACGGGGACGGGGCCGGACGGCCGACCCGGTGACCCGCAGCGCGGCGTCCCAGGCGAACCCGCCCAGGCAGAGGATGACCTTCACCTGGGCCATCAGCTCCAGCTCCTCCGCGGCGTACGGCAGGCAGTTGTCGCGCTCGGAGGGCAGCGGCTTGTTGGCCGGGGGCGCGCAGCGCACCGCCGCGGCGATGAACGCGTCGTGCAGGCGCAGGCCGTCTCCGCGGTAGAGCGACTCGGGCCGGCTGGCGAAGCCGGTGCGGTGCATGGAGCCGAACAGCCAGTCGCCGGACCGGTCGCCGGTGAAAACCCGGCCGGTGCGGTTCGCGCCGTGGGCGGCCGGCGCCAACCCGAGCACGTAGACGCGGGCGTGCGGATCTCCGAACCCTCCGACCGGGCGGCCCCAGTACTCCTGGTCGCGAAAGGCCGCGCGCTTCTCGACGGCCACCTGCTCGCGCCAACCCACGAGCCGGGGACAGCGCCGGCACGACTCGACGCGGCGCTCGAGGTCCGCGAACGCCGCGGGAGCCGACCCCAGGCTTTGGGCTCCAGTCGAGGCTACCGCCCGCCGAGCGCCGTGCCATAGTGGCGCTCGTAGTAGGCGCGGTACTCGCCCGAGCGGATCGGCTCCCACCACCACTCGTTGTCGCGGTACCAGTCGACGGTGCGCTCGAGACCCTCCGCGAAGTGCACGCGCGGTTCCCAGCCGAGCCCGCGGACGCGGTCGGAGGACAGCGAGTAGCGGCGGTCGTGGCCGGGGCGGTCGGTCACGTGCTCGATCAGTGTCTCCTCCTGGCCTGTGAGGGCGAGGATGCGGCGGATCACGTCGAGGTTCTCGCACTCGTCGGGGCCGCCGACGTTGTAGGCCTGCCCGGGCCGGCCATGCTCGAGCACGGTGTGAATGGCCGCGGCGAAATCCTCCACGTAGAGCCAGTTGCGCACCTGGCGCCCGTCGCCATAGACCGGCAGGCGGTCGCCGTGGAGGGCGTTCAGCACGCACAGCGGGATCAGCTTCTCGGGGTACTGGCGCGGCCCGTAGTTGTTCGAGCCGCGGCAGATCACGGTCTCCAGCCCGTAGGTGTGGTGATGGGCGGAGACCAGCAGGTCCCCGGCGGCCTTGGTGGCGCTGTAGGGCGAGGAGGGATCCAGCGGCGAGGACTCCGTGAAAGAGCCCGAGTCGATCGAGCCGTACACCTCGTCGGTGGAAACCTGCAGGTAGCGCGACACGCCCAGCTCCCGTACGGCGGCGAGCAGCACCCCGGTGCCGATCACGTGGGTGAGGGTGAAGGGGTCCTGCCCGGCGATCGAGCGGTCCACGTGCGACTCGGCGGCGAAGTTGACCACGGCGTCCGCGCCCTCCATCGCCTCTCGCACCACCACCGGATCCTCGATCGCACCCTCCACGAACGCCACCCCGACCCCGTCGAGGTTCTCCCGCCGGCCCGCGTAGGTGAGCTTGTCGAGCACCGTTACGTCGTGGCGCTCGGCCACAAGCCGCACATACGTCGAGCCGATGAACCCCGCGGCGCCTGTCACCAAGAGCTTCATCCGCGCTCGGCCAGGTAGTCGTCGAGGCCCTCGGTCCAGTCGGGCAGGCGGATCGCGCGGTCGTACTGGGTGTCCAGCACCGAGTACTCGGGCCGGGGGGCGGGACGGCCCAGCTCGTCGGTGGTGGTCGAGAGCACCCGGCAGTCGGACCCCGCCCGGTCGAAGATGGCCACTGCGAAGTCGTACCAGGAGCACTGTCCTCCCGCGGCCATGTGGTAGAGGCCGAAGGTGCCGGTGTCGATCAGCCGCACCACCCCTTCGGCCAGGTGCGCGGTGTAGGTGGGCGAGCCCACCTGGTCACGTACCACCACCACCTGGCTCTCGCGCTCTCCCAGATCGAGCATCGTGGCGGCGAAGTTGCGGCCCGCCGCGCCGAACAGCCAGGAGCTGCGCACGATGTAGTGCTGGGGATTGACCACGGCGGTGTCAACTTCGCCGGCGAGCTTAGAGGCCCCGTAGCTCGACAGCGGGTTGGGCTCGTCGGACTCCACGTAGGGGCCATCCTTGCGTCCATCGAAGACGTAGTCGGTCGAGATGTAGACCACCGATGCCCCCGCCGACTCGGCCGCCTCGGCCACGTTTCGCGCGCCCTCCGCGTTCACCCGCATCGCCTCCTGCGGTTCGCGTTCGGCTCCGTCGACGTCGGTGTAGGCGGCGCAGTTGATAACCGCGTCCGGACGCGCGCGGCCCACTGCCTCCTCCACCGAGGCCCGGTCGGTCACGTCGAGCTCGAGGCGCGTCGCGGCGGTGACCTCGTGATTGGTCAGCTCGGCGGCGCGCACGAGATCGCGGCCGAGCATCCCCGCGGCGCCAATTACCAGAACCCTCACCCCTCAAGGGATATCAGCACTAGAGTGGGCGAGGTGCGGCGCAGCCTGTCCCAGACGCTCGCCGTGCTGGCCCTCGCCGTGCCGAGCCCCGTACTCGCCGGCGACTGGCCCGATCCCACGGCGATCTTCGCCGACGGCGAGTACGTGGCCCTGACCACGTCCGGCGAGTGGGCTCCGAGCATGCGCGTACTGCGCTCGCCGGACCTCCAGCAGTGGCGCATCACCGGGGCGGTCTTCCCGCGGCCGCCGCGGTGGGTGCAGAGCACCTTCTGGGCGCCGGAGATCACGCGCCTGGGGAATCGGTACGCGGTCTTCTACAGCGCCCTGCCCAAGACGAGCGAGACGGCCTACTGCCTCGGAGTGGCCACCGCCCCGACCCCCGAGGGCCCCTGGAGGGACCTGGGACGACCCCTGCGTTGCGGCGAGAGCGGGTCGATCGACCCCTTCCCGGTGCGCGACGAGCAGGGCCGGCTCAACCTGCTCTGGAAGAGCAACGGCAACCGCTTCGGCCGCCCCACGCCAATCTATGCGCAGCGGTTGAGCGAGGACGCACGGCGCCTGCTCGGGCGTCCGCGAGAGTTGATCCGCAACGACCGCCCCTGGGAGCGGAAGGTGGTCGAGGCCCCGGCGGTCATACGCCGTGACGACGGGTTCTTCTACATGTTCTACTCCGGGGCCCTCTGCTGCACCCCGCCGTGCCAGTACGCCGTCGGCGTGGCCCGCTCCCGCCGGCTGCTGGGTCCCTGGCGCAAGTTCTCCGCCAACCCGATCCTCCGCGGCGGCAACGGCTGGCGCTGTCCCGGCCACGCCAGCATCGCCGACGACGGCGCCGGCAACCTGACCGCCGTCTTCCACGCCTACCAGTCGGGAGAGGGCTTCTTGGCCGGTCGCCAGTTGCTCACGGCGCCGGTCACCTTCGGCCTGGATGGATGGCCGTCGATCGGCGACGGCCGCCCGCCCGCGCCCGTCCCCGGGGCGGCCTCCACTGCGTTCTCGGACTCCTTCACCGGCCCCCTTGCCACCGAGTGGGAATGGCAGCTTCACCGGGTTCCGGGGAGGGCCACCGGCCCCGGCGGCCTGAGCCTGAGAGCCCCCGCGCGAGAGCGTGACGGCGACCCCGTGGGCGGGCGCCTGGACGGCGGCCTGCTCGCACGCAGGGTCGGCACCGTGCGCTACACCGCGACGGTCGTGATCGACCGGGGCACCCTGCGCGGCCACGAGACGGGGGGCCTCTCCTCCTTCAAGAACGATCGAGAGCTGATCGCTGTGTCGGCCGACCGCCGCCGGGTGGTGGTGTGGCAGCGCAACAAGGGCAGGAGCCGGCTGCTCGCCAGCGCCCCAGCCCCAGCGTCGGCACAGGTGCACCTGCGGATGGTGGCCCGCGGTCGGCTGTTCACCTTCGAGGTCAGCCCCGACGGGATCGCGTGGAGGCGCGTGGGCCGCACCATGCGCACCCCCGTCACCGAGACGGCGCGTCTGGCGCTCACCGCTGGCGGCGAGCGGCGGGCGAGCGTGCGGTTTGTCTCGGCCGATCTCGTTGAGTGATTCGTTCGCGGCCTCGTCGCCTGACGGCGCTGAGCCCTCAGTGGTTGCGCAGCACGTCGATCAGTTCGCCCTTATCCATGTCCGACCGGCCCTCGATGCCGATCTCGGCGGCCCGGCCCTTTAGGTCGTCGACCGTCCAGTCCTCATAGGAGTCGGCCTTGCCGCCCTTCTTGCCGGATTGCCGGCTGTCGCTGTTGGCGATGCGCGCCGCCTTCTCCTTGCTGGCTCCCTGATCTCGCAGCGCTTCGTACTGCTCATCGTTCTTGACGCTCGGTCCATGGTCCTTCGCCATCGCGGCACTCCTACAGGATCGCTATCTCTGAGTTGTCGCCCACTACGAACCGGTAGGCCTTGGGCACGGTGGGCCCACGGCCTATCTGCACGTTGCGGCCGATCAGGCTGGCCTCTACCCGGTATTCGAGATCGCGAACGGTGGATCCCTCCAACACGATCGAGTGCTCGAGCTCCGCGCGGTCGATCGTGACACCCTTGCCGATGGCGGTGTAGGGCCCGATGAACGCGTCGGTGATCCGTGCGCCGGCGCCGATCACCGCGGGCCCGCGCACCGTGGCGCGCTCGAGGCGCGCGCCGGCCTCGATCACGACGCGTCCCTCGACCTGGGAGTCGATCACGTCGCCTTCGATGCGCTCTGAGACCTCGTCGAGGATCAGCCGGTTGGCCGCGAGCATGTCCGCGACCTGACCGGTGTCCTTCCACCATCCGTGCACGATGTGCGGATCGACGCGGGCGCCCGTGTCGACCATCGCCTGGATCGCGTCGGTGATCTCCAGCTCGCCTCGCGCGGAGGGCTCGATCGCCCGGGCCGCTTCGAAGACCGCCGCGGTGAACATGTAGACCCCGACCAGGGCGAGATCGGTGGCCGGCTCGGCGGGCTTCTCCACCAGGCGCGCGACCCGCCCGTCAGAGAGCTCTGCCACCCCGTAGTTTTGCGGGTCGGGCACCGGAGTGAGCAGGATCAGCGCGTCGGGCTTGTCGGCCTTGAACGTGTCCACGAGCCGCACGATCCCGTGGCGCAGGAGGTTGTCGCCGAGGTACATCACAAACGGCTCGTCGCCGAGGAAGGCCTCCGCGGTCAGCAGCGCGTGCGCCAGGCCTAGCGGCTCGGCCTGGTCGAGGTAGGTGATCGCCACCCCGAATGCCGACCCGTCACCCGCCGCCGCGCGAATCTCGTCGCCGGTCTCCGGGGCCACGATGATCCCGACCTCCGAGATCCCCGCCGCCGCCATCGCCTCGATTCCGTAGAACAGCACCGGCTTGTTGGCCACCGGCACCAGCTGCTTGGCGCTCGTATACGTGATCGGACGCAGGCGGGTGCCCTTGCCGCCCGACAGGATCAGGCCCTTAATACGCGCCTCCAAGCTTGCGGTGATCCCAGGTGACGGTGCGCGTGGGCCGGAAATGCAGGCCTACGCGCTTGGGGGCCTGAGCGCGGAAGAGGTCCTTCATCTCCGGTGAGCCCCCGCCGTAGCGGTCCACCAGTGCCTCGCCGTAGGACTCCACCCGTTCGAGCTCGCGCTCGACCTCGACGTCGCACTCGAGCATCGCGCCGCGCAGCTCCTGGTACTCCACGCCGGTCTCCACCTGCAGGGTCGCGTGCGGGTCGCGCTCGAGGTTGCGGGCCTTCTGAGACTTGGCGAACGTCCATCCGCGCAGCTCCGCCCCGTCGGGCACGAACCAGAGGGGCATCAGGTGGGGCCGGCCGTTGGGGCCCGTGGTGGCGACGATCACGGTGAGCTGCTCCCCGAGGAACGCGTACAGCTGCGCGTCTGTCATGCGAATCTCGTCGCGGCGCGAGGCCATCTGCGCGCGGACCCTAGATGATCGACGTGCTTTTCATCCGCGGACGGTGGTCGGTAGCGCCTCGGCGGCGTGCAGCACCGCCTCGCGCGCCTCCTCGGGCTCGAGAACCGCCGCGTCGCCCGCCTCCTTGAGGATCTCCTTGGCCAGGTACTCGTGCCCCCCGAAGGGCAGCTCGACGATCACCGACCCGTCCTGCAGCTCCTCGGCCACCTCCCTGTCCTCTCGCGCCCAGCGGGCGCGCTCGGGGGATACCCACACGCGGGCCATCTCGGACGTCGGGACCTCGCCGGTGGTCGGCCAGCCCTGGACGTCGGGCTCGATGCCCTCGCGCGGCTCGAAGGACTCCTCGAGCACGCTGGCGCAGCGAATCCGGTCCAGCCGGAAGGAGCGGGTGTGGTCCTTGGCCGGCTCGAAGGAGTGCACGTACCAGCCCTCGGTGCCGTTGAGCAGCTGGTAGGGCTCGATCGTGCGCGTCGTGAACTCGTCGTCGGCCTCCTTGTAGTGCTCGATCTCGAGCAGGCGCCGCTCGGTGATCGCGCTGGAGACCACACGCGCGATCTCGGAGTCGTCGCCCTTGGCGGTGGTGATCTTCAGGCCGTCGACCGCCGGATCGCGGCCGAGGGCGTCGACGATCTTCTCCCGGGCGGAGGCCAGCGACCCCTCGGGCAGGTGCTCGCCGACCAGATCGATGGCCGCCACCAGCGCCTTCGCCTCGAGCGGCAGGAGCCGGGCCGGGCGCGCGAAGTTGTCCCCGTAGGGCTCTGGATCCACCTCGATCGTGTCGCCCTGCACCTCGGCATAGAGCACGTAGCTGCCGCCGCCGAAGTTCACGACATTGAGCACGTCGATGTCCTGGCGAAGCTCGCTCTCGGAGATCTGCAGCGTCTCGCACAGCTCGCTCACGTCGAGCTTGGACGCCCGCCGCGCGGCGTCGATCAGGATGCCGGCCAGCGTCACCAGCCGTGCGAAGCGCTCGGGGCGGATGTGGCTCTCGTTCCTGGCCTCGTCCACCGGATCCTCGCGCTGCCGGCGCTTGGCCGGCGCGGCCAGCTCTACGGGCTGGGCGTGGCGCTCGATCACCAGGCTCACGCGCTCCTCGGCCTCCTCCACCAGCTCGGGGGGATCGAGGATGCGCGCGCGCGGGCCCAGGCCCAGCACCCACGACACGAGCTGGCGTGGGTCGCCGTAGGGGGTCTCGAACACCACGCCGCCGTTCGAGTCCCCGTTCGAGTCACCTGCCCCGGCCGGCTCGAGGCTGCCCACGTCGGGACCGAGGTGGCGCCGCACCAGCCACTCGATGCGGTCCGACAGCCAGATGCGGGCCACGCCCTGCTCCTCGCCGAGCTGCCAGTCCGCGCGGGTGGCGTACGAGCGCGGATCGAAGTCCGCCGGGCGCTGGAAGTCGTGCTCGGCCTTCGAGCTGTAGCCCACCTTGCCGCGTATGCGCGACAGGCGAAACACCCGCACGGCGTCGCGCTCGTGCGCGTGGCCCACGAGGTAGAACTGGCCGCCGCGGAAGAGCAGGTGGTAGGGGTCGACCTTGCGCGGCTCCTGCGCGTCGCGACCCATCGTGTAGTAGTCGAACACGATCGTCTTGCGCCGGAAGATCGCGGTCTCGATCTTCGACAGCCGCTGGGACAGGTCGCGCCCGCCCGAGCTCGCGGTCATCGCCAGGCGTACCGACTGATGCTCCGGGGCGGACAGGGGCGAGGGCTTGCCCCACGACAGCTGCTGCAGAGCCATCCGCAGCGGCTCCGCGTAGGCGAACTCGCCGTCGAGCAGCGTGAGCGCCGTGCGCAGGCCGGCCAGCTCGGGGTCGGAGAACTCGATCGCGGGGAGGTAGAAGTTCTCGGGCGGCAGCGTGTAGGTCTCCGCCTCGTAGGAGCCCTCGCTCTGCTTCTCGATCTTCAGCTCGATGCCCAGCGACGAGAGTTCCGCGCGGTCCGCGTAGAAGCGCCGGTTGAAGGCCTCGTCGCTGGTCATCTGGGCGTAGCCCTCGACGTCCTGGCGGATCTCGAGCGCCGAGATCGGTCGGCGCTCGGCCATCAGAAACGAGATCAGCGAGAGCTGACGGATGAGCTTCTCGGTGTCCTTGGCCATGAGCCGCTCAGGGTACTCGCGGCGCGCGGCAAGGCGGGCGGTGTGCGGTCGCTATTTGCGGGTTCGACCAGCGCCTCCTGGCTCGCTACCCTCGCGCCCGTGATCGAGGTCGACCGTGATCAGGCTCGCGCCTTCCGCCTGGCGGGGCAGCACCTGCACCGGCGCACGGACCCGCTCACGGCGGTGGCTGCCTGCGGGATCCAGGAGTCACCCCCCGGCTGGTGGGGCGTAGCGCTGCACGCGCGAGCGATGGGAGAGCCCGGGCCGGAGGAGGTCCTGATGGTGAACGCCATGCGCGGCGCGCCCCACGTGGTGCCAAAGGCCGACGCGCCGGTGTTCACCACCGCGCTCGTGCCCGGCGACGATGGCGCCCTGAAGGGACTGGTGGGCAGCCTCGCGGCCAAGGAGGTGACCGGGGCCGGGCACACAGTGCGCGAGGCCGTGGACCTGGTGGTCGGGG